>DHKFR23501__coassemble_817_pt1 | contig 36261 bp, 19 predicted proteins | sample DHKFR23501__metabat2_low_PE_038 | metagenome-assembled genome bin DHKFR23501
AGGGCGCCGTACACCTCGTCGGTAGAGATGTGGTAGAAGCGCTTGCCCTCCCACTTCCCGTCCCAGTGATGCTTGGCGGCCTGGAGCATGGACAGGGTGCCGAGCACATTGGTCCTCGCGAAGGTGAAGGGGTCCTTGATCGAGCGGTCCACGTGGCTCTCGGCCGCAAGGTGGATCACGCCGTCGATGCCGTATTTCTCAAAGATTCCGCACACTGTCTCGAAGTCGCAGATGTCGGCACGCACGAACACGTAGTTCGGAGCCTGCTCGATGTCCTTCAAGTTGGCCAGGTTGCCCGCGTAGGTCAGCTTGTCCAGGTTTACGATACGGTACTCGGGGTACTTGTTCACGAAGAGGCGCACGACGTGGCTCCCGATGAAGCCCGCGCCGCCAGTTATCAGTATGTTGCGCTTGAATTCCATTGTCAGAAGTTATTATTTGTTATGATGTTTCCTGGCCAGCTTCTGCTCCTCCTCGTCAGCGATACGGAGCAGATACTGACCGTACTGGTTCTTGCTCATGGGCTTGGCCGTCTCACGGAGATGGTCCGGTGTTATCCAGCCGCTGCGCAGGGCGATGTCCTCCAGACAGGCCACCTTCTGGCCCTGACGCTTCTCGATCACCTCGATGAACGTCGAGGCCTCGGCAAGAGAGTCATGAGTGCCGGTGTCCAGCCAGGCGAAGCCACGGCCCAGGGTCTCCAGGCGGAGCCTGCCGCGCTCCAGGAACTCCTGATTGACTGAGGTTATCTCCAGCTCGCCGCGGGCTGACGGCTTGACATTGGCCGCCACATCCACCACCTCGTTGGGATAGAAATAAAGACCGGTCACAGCATAATTGGACTTGGGATGCGCGGGCTTCTCCTCGATACTCAGGACATTGCCTTTGGCGTCTATCTCAGCCACACCGTAACGCTCCGGGTCCGCCACCCAGTAGCCGAAAACCGTAGCAAGGCCCTCGTTCTCCGCACGGAGAACGGCACGGCGCAGCATTACGGTAAAGGAGCTGCCGTAGAAGATATTGTCTCCCAGCACCAGGCAGGCGGCTTCGCTTCCGATGAACTCACGGCCGATGATGAAGGCCTGTGCCAGGCCGTCCGGTGAGGGCTGCTCGGCATACTCGAAGCGCACGCCGAAATCCGAGCCGTCGCCCAGAAGACGCCTGAAGGCCGGAAGGTCCGCGGGTGTGGATATTATAAGCATCTCCCGGATACCGGCCAGCATCAGCACGGATATCGGATAGTACACCATCGGTTTGTCGTAGATCGGGATCAGCTGCTTGCTGATGCCCTTCGTTATGGGATAGAGCCGGGTGCCTGAGCCGCCGGCAAGAACGATTCCTTTCATTTTTTTCACGTTATACTGCAAACTTATAAAAATTCCCGGAACAGAACATACATGGCACTGTTTTTCCACAGCTGTTACCGGCCGCCCGGATCCGAAGGAGGTTGCGGGGCCACTTTTTCCCACTGGATGGAATCTCCCTCGAATGCAATCCGACGGTGACGGCGTACCGAATCCCTGCGCTCATCCCAGTCGATACGCGAACGTCTGGAGGCCCTGTCTCCCCAACGGCCCCGCTCACTGGCCAGCCTGAACCTCCGAGTTATGTCCTGGCTGAGATTGAGACGCGCGGAATCCACCTTCCGCGTAGCTACGGGCGTAACTGCGTCCTTATATTTTGCCCTTCCTATGCCGAAGCGCATGTCTCCCGGCACCCCCCGGATGTTGAGTCCAGCTTTGAAAGGAAGGGGTGACTTCAGAATGGAGATATGGTAATCAAAGCTCATGTCCAGGTTCTGCACTCCGCCTGCGGCTGCCTGATAACGGTCTATCTCCACCATGAACGGATATATGTTGACACTGCCGTCCTCTACGGTAATATTGACCGAGATACTGTCTATGAGATTCTCCTCCTTATTCCTGAACATCAGCTTCTTGGATATCTCCGCAAATGTCTTGCCGTCCATAAGGACAAGGGAGTCTCCCCGTATATGGACAGCGGCCCGCAGAGACGGTATCTTGATATTGAGGAGAGAGTCCAGCACACCCTCGGCCGCCACGTCCATCTGAACCTTGCCCTTGAAGGACTGGAGCATGGGGACAAGAGAATCTATGGCAGGAGTGGCCTCCACCAGGGATGCTATGTCGATGTCATGCACCTTGAAGTCAAAGCCGGCATAGCCGAACTTGGACGATGCTGCCTTGTATATCAGCGATGCGCTCAGGGATGCTTTGTCCAGTGCATTGAGAGTCAGGTTCTCCAGATAGATGTGACTGTTCTTCAGCTCAGCTTTCCCCGCAATATCGCTGAACACGTACTTGCCGAAACGCAGCCTGTCCACATCTGCCGTCAGGTCGATACTGAGATTGCCCGGGACCTCAAAAAGACGGAGGGAGGAGGATACGGTATCGGCCTCAACCTCCTGTTCGGAAGCCTCCGGCGCAGCGAACGCTCTCATAAGCTGGTTCAGATTGAGATTTCTGGAACTTATGTCCAGGTCAGCCCGCAGCAGACGCCCATATTTCAATGCTCCGTAAAGACCGTGGACAGTACCGGAAAGCGTGACATTCGAGCGGCCGACTCTGACTACGGCTTTTTCAAGAGATATCTGTCTGTCCCCAAAGCTGACGACAGTACGGTTGACACGCACAGGAAGCGCACACTGAGGCAAATCGGCCACCAGGCGGTTGAATCTCAGAGTGCCGGAAGGCAGCCACAGCGAATCCCTCACCTTGTCCGCCTGAAGCCTGACCACTCCTTTTTTCATGCCACCGGCGATATCTCCCATCACGGCATATACAGAGTCCGCTTCCAGATTGACGTTAAGCCTGGGCTGCTTTCGCTCACTTCCGCGTGGTTTCAGTACGGCATCGAGCGCTCCCCTGAGACAGTAGACTCCGAGCGAGTCCCCCGTACCGCCCCGCAGACGGTTGAAGGCAACAGTCACCGAGGGTCTCCACAACGAGTCACGCAGCTTGTCGGCCAATACGCTAACCTGACCTTTATTGAGTCCGCCGCGGATGTCACCGTACCTGACGAACAGAGAGTCTGTGTCGACCTCTGCTTCTATCCTCGGACGGTTCTTCCTCTCCGGATTCGGTCCCAGGGACGCCGTCACTCCGCCCTTGCCTAGGAACACATTGAGAGAGTCTCCTGCCAAAGCGCCCAAACGGTTCATGGTGATATCGGCCTTCATCCGGAACACATTGGACGTATCCCCCGGACGTGCAGATATCACCCTCAGTCTCACACTATCCGCCACGGCCTTGGCCCTGGGACTGCTGAAATGCAGGCGCGAGACCTCTCCGTCCACTCCAAGGGCCTTGGCTCCAAAGAACTTAAGTCCCATATCCCCGGACACATCGAGTCCCCTGGAGGTATCCCGCACAGAGACATCTTCCATGTCCAGAAGCCCTGCGGCGAATATCCGTCCGAAATCCTGATTCCTGACAGTCGACAGCCTCGTTCGTATCCTGAGGTCCGCATCCACCCTTCCGGAAAGCGATATTCCGTACTGCAGGGGAAATATCTTTGAAATGCTGCCCAAATCCATCTTCGCTTTGGTATTCAGGACTATAAGAGGATCAATAAACAAATCCGTAACCTTGGCGTCCGCCAGCACGTCCATATCATTGCCCTGAAGCTGGAATATCTTCAGGTCCAGATAGGAGTCCTTTTCTCTCATGAGGTCGACAAAGGCATCGAAATCCGCATTGAGGCGGTCAATACCGTAGGGAAGTCCCTCATAGCGGGCTGAAGCCTCCTCGATCTTCAGGCAGAACGAGACTTCGGGCAGCAGGCCGCTGCCGTAATATCCCCTGACGCCCCCCTCCAGCATCACCTTTCCGTCCGCCGTCAGGTCCCGATGACGGACCACGGATTCAGGAATCAGGGCCAGCGCCTTCTCAACCGAGGGTGCTACTGCAGCAATACTCAGATCCATAGCCGCGGCCTTGCGCACCGTATCCCTTCTCACCGTTCCGCTGAGGGCCAGATGCACGTCATTGATTCCGAGGTCAGCATTGCGCAGCACTACTTTCATACTGTCCGCGTTGAACCCTACGGATGTATTGAGGGAGAATGCCGTACGCCGCAGCAGCAGATTTCCCTGCTGCCGGAGCAGCACGTCCTTACAGGAAAAATCCAGATTGGCGGCGGCACCCCTGGATCCTGCGCCCATCCTCATGCGGGTATTCACACCGTGAACCCTGGCGTATACATCCGTCGTGCGGTCATTGTAGACTATATCCGCCTCCCTTATCCTCAGGGATCTCAGGACAACAGCCTCGATACCGGCACCATCCTGGGCGGTATGAGCCTGCGCAGCGGTTTCTTCCGCACCTTTTTTCTCCGAAGGAATGAAGTTCCAGTTGGCACGGCCGTCTGCGTCCCTCCATGCATATACGGATGCACTGTCCAGAAGCAGACGGTGGATGACCAGACGCCTGTGCCGCAGATATGCCACAGGATCGAAGGTCACCCGGCAGCGCGCAAATCTCAGAAGCGAATCCCGGTGAGGCAGCGCCGCCCGCACAGAATCGTTCATGTTTCTGACAACGAGTTCCCCGTCGTCAATCCTAAGAGTGAGACGGGGAAATGTAGAGAAAAGGGTCACGTCAACCTTGCCTGCCCTGACCTCAGCGTCGAGATACCGGGCTGAAGCCTCCTCCACCAAGGGCGTAAGCCTGGAGGGGGTAAGCACGAACCACAGCACTACGGCGACAGCCGCCAGAAACAGCCCCAGCACAGAAGCCAGCACCGCCAGAGAGACCTTCAGTGTCTTCTTCAGTCCTTTCCGCATAACTTACAGCTTTTATAAATTCCGCTGCAAGTTAGCAAAAAAAACGTTAAAGCGTACGGGCTTGATGCACCGTTGACAGCATGGCGGGCACGACCGTTCCGTACAGTGTTATGTCATCCGAGGAATAATTGGGATCGACCCGTACCCTGGCACTGTCTCCGCTCTTGCTGATTGTAAACGTGAGGCGGCATGACACCGCGGCGCCCCTGACACTCATGGTCAGGATAAGGTTTCCCCATCTGTCCGTATCATAGCGGACGTCATAGATATTGCCCTCAACAGTGATTCCGCCGACCCCGTTGACCCCGGGACCACGCAGAGGAGATACCTGAACCACAGCCTTGTCTTCATTCACCGATACAAAATTAATGACGGACGAGACCATCACGCTGGTCCCCGAGGGCACTGTGAGCCTGTCCGCCTCGAGGACAAAGCTCATATCTCTCACTGCCATGTCCACCAAAGAGTCAAGTATTGACCAGTCCTTGTCACGGTCACGGACAGACCGGTCCGCGGCTGACGATGAAACACATGCTGTCAGCACAAGCATCAACATTAGAATAAAATTTCTCATCATCTTTTTGTTTTATTGGTTCAACAGTCCAGAAAATACAAATACCGTACCGCCGGTATATTGCAACAGAGTTGCACGGGATACAATCTACATTTGCGCAGTTTATTAACAACCGAAATACTTTTTTCTTATGAGACAAATAAAAACATTCCTGACGGGCGTGCTCTGCATCGCCGTATGCTGCGCCCTGTCATCCTGCAACAACTCTTCAAGTACCGGCCATGACCACGATGGTCACAGCCACGAAATGCATGACCATGACGGACACAGCCATGAAAGCCATGACCATGATGGGCACAGCCATGACGGGCACAGCCATGACGGACACAGCCATGACGCCCACGGCACGGCAGGGACTGACGCCCATTCCCATGAGGAGGAAAGCGGCAATCCCGATGAAATCATCCTCAGCGCCGAGAGCGCCGCTGCGGCAGGAGTATCGGCAGAGACCGTATTGCCCGGCAAGTTCAGGGGAGTCCTCGAGGTAAGCGGCCGCATCATGCCTGCTCCAGGGAACGAGGTCACTGTAGTCGCCAGCGTCCCCGGCATCGTGTCCTTCGCATCTCCCCTGACAGAAGGCAGCAGAGTCAATGCCGGCAGCACGATGTTCACCATCTCTTCCCGTCACCTGCAGGACGGAGACCCCGTACAGAGAGCACGCATCGAGTTTGAGACAGCCCGGAAAGAATATGAGAGAGCGGCCAGTCTGGTGAAGGACAATATCGTGTCCCGCCAGGAATACGAATCCGCAAAGAGCAGGTATGAGACCGCCCGCCTCACCTATGAGGCACTGGCAGCCGACGGCGTCGAAAACGGGACTGCGGTAAAATCCCCGCTCGGAGGCCATGTAGGGGCCTGCCTGGTCAAGGAAGGGAACTATGTGACAGTAGGCACCCCCCTGGCCTCGGTAGTGTCAGGCAGCAGCCTGTACCTCAAGGCAGATGTCTCAGAGCGCTACCTGAACCGTCTGCCCGGAGTGTCCGGAGCCAATTTCAAGCTCTCCTACAACGACCGCGTCTTCAGCACCACCGAACTCGGCGGCCGTCTGCTCGGCTACGGCCGCTCGACCGACGAGACCAATGCCTACATTCCCGTGACATTTGCCATCAACGGCACTTCGGACATCCTGCCCGGAGCCTTCGCCCAGGTATGGCTCCTCTCCGCCGAGAGGGACGGAGTCATCTCCCTCCCCGTCGAGGCAGTCACTGAGGCACAGGGCCACTACTTCGTATATATCAAGATGGACGAGACCTGCTACAAGAAGCAGGAGGTCACCCTCGGAGCCACTGACGGACAGCGCTATGAGATACTCTCCGGGCTCAAGGGCGGCGAGAACGTAGTGACCCGCGGCGCAATCCACGTCAAGCTGGCCTCCGCAAGCAACGCCATCCCCGCACATTCCCATACCCATTAATATCCGACAGCCATGCTCAATAAGATTATACATTTTTCCCTGCAGAACCGGCTGCTGATACTCGTCGCGGCCATTCTGCTCTTCGCCGCCGGACTATACCGGACCTTCAACGCGGAGATAGACGTCTTCCCCGACCTCAATGCCCCGACAGTAGTCGTCATGACCGAGGCGGGCGGCATGGCCGCGGAGGAAGTAGAGCAGCTCGTGACCTTCCCCATCGAGACGGCCGTCAACGGCGCCACCGGAGTGCGCAGGGTGCGTTCCTCCTCGACCAACGGATTCTCCGTAGTATGGGTAGAGTTCGACTGGGGCACTGATATCTACCTTGCCCGCCAGATTGTATCCGAGAAGCTGGCCGCGGCCGCCGACGACCTGCCGGACAACTCCGGAACTCCGACCCTCGGCCCCCAGTCCTCCATCCTCGGAGAGCTGCTGATAGTGTCCCTGACCGCCGACAGCACCTCGATGCTGGACCTCAGGACATTGGCCGACTGGACCTTCCGTCCCAGGCTGCTCTCCACCGGAGGTGTGGCCCAGGTAGCGGTGCTCGGAGGTGACATCAAGGAGTATCAGGTCCTCATCCATCCCGAGAAGATGAAGCACTACGGCGTCACCCTCGGCGAAGTGATGGAGGTGACCCGCGGCATGAACCAGAACACCAACGGAGGTGTCATCTACGAATACGGCAGCGAGTACATCGTGCGCGGAGTGGTATCGACCCAGGACGTGCAGGAGATGGCCGCTGCGGTCATCAAGACCACCGAGAGCGGGATGCCCGTGACCCTCGAGGATGTGGCCGACGTGCGCATCGGCGCCCAGCAGCCCAAGCTCGGTCTGGCCTCTGAGCGCGGCAAGCCGGCCGTACTGCTGACAGTCACCAAGCAGCCCAACACCGGCACCATCGAGCTGACCGAGAAACTGGACGCAGCCATCGCCGACCTGCAGAAGAACCTGCCCGCCGACGTGCATGTGTCCACCGACATCTTCCGTCAGGCCACATTTATCGAGAACTCGATCAACAATGTAAAACGCTCACTCTACGAGGGCGCCATCTTCGTGGTCATCGTCCTCTTCGTCTTCCTGGCCAATTTCCGCACCACCATAATCTCGCTCATCACCCTGCCCCTCTCGCTGCTCGTCACGATTCTCGTGCTCGATGCCCTCGGGCTGAGCCTCAACACCATGAGTCTCGGAGGTATGGCCATCGCCATAGGCTCCCTCGTGGACGACGCGATAGTGGACGTGGAGAATGTCTGGAAGCATCTGCGGGAGAACCGGGCCCTGCCGCCCGACAAGCGGCTGCCGGTGGTCGACGTGGTGTTCAACGCCTCGAAGGAGGTGCGTATGCCGATTCTGAACTCGACCCTGATCATCATCGTCAGCTTCGTGCCCCTCTTCTTCCTCAGCGGCATGGAAGGCAGGATGCTCATTCCCCTCGGAATATCCTTCATCGTAGCCCTCTTCGCCTCGACCATCGTGGCCCTGACCCTGACGCCGGTGCTCTGCTCCTACCTCCTTGGCGGCAAGAAGCACAGCACCAAGGTGCCCAAGGAGGCCTTCGTAGCCGTATGGCTCAAGAAGCACTACCGCAACGGGCTTAACTGGGCCCTCAACCACAAGGCCATAGTAGGCGGTTCCACCCTGGCACTTTTCGCCGCCGCCCTCGGCCTCTTCTTCACCCTCGGCCACAGCTTCCTGCCCTCATTTAACGAAGGCTCGTTCACCATCAACGTCAGCTCCCTGCCCGGAGTCTCCCTCGAGGAGTCCGACAGGATAGGACGGCAGGCCGAGGAGCTGCTGCTGACCATACCCGAGATACAGACCGTAGCCCGCAAGACCGGCCGCGCCGAGCTGGACGAACACGCCCTCGGAGTCAATGTATCCGAGATAGAGGCACCTTTTATATTGGATGAGCGCTCCCACGCGGAGGTTCTGGATGAGGTGCGTGAGAAACTCTCTACCATCACCGGAGCCAATATAGAGATAGGCCAGCCCATCAGCCACCGTATAGACGCCATGCTCAGCGGCACCCAGGCCAGCATCGCCATCAAGCTCTTCGGAGACAACCTCAACGACATGTTCGTCATAGGCAACCGCATCAAGAGCGCCATCAGCGATGTGGAGGGCATAGCCGACCTCAATGTCGAGCAGCAGATCGAGCGTCCAGAGCTCAAGATCACCCCCAAGCGGGACATGCTCGCCCGTTACGGCATCTCCCTGCCGGCATTCGCCGAGTTCGTGACAGTGAACATGGCCGGCGAGACCGTATCGCAGGTCTACGAGGAGGGCAAGACCTTCAACCTAGTGGTCCGTGCCTCGGAGGACAACCGCGGTGACATGGAGAGCATCCGCAACCTGATGATCGACGATGCAGACGGCTGCAAGATTCCCCTCTCCTACGTAGCGGACGTGGAGTCCTCGATGGGCCCCAACACCATCAACCGCGAGAACGTGAAGCGTAAGGTCGTCATCTCCGCCAATACCCGCGGACGCGACCTGCGCGGAGTGGTGAACGACATCCAGAAGATAGTGGACGAGGAGATCGTGCTGCCCGAAGGCTACCACATCGAATACGGCGGACAGTTCGAGAGCGAGCAGGCCGCCAGCCGCACCCTCATGCTGACCTCCATCATGAGCATCATCGTCATCTTCCTGCTGCTGTACATGGAGTTCAAGAACGCCCGCCAGAGCGGAGTCGTGCTGCTCAATCTGCCGCTGGCCCTGATCGGAGGCGTATTTGCCCTGATCATCACCTCCGGCGAGCTCAGCATCCCGGCCATCATCGGCTTCATCGCCCTCTTCGGTATCGCCACCCGCAACGGCATGCTGCTGATCAACCGCTACAACCATCTGCACACCGAGGAGCATCTCAGCGTCCGCGAGTGCATCCTCCAGGGCTCCCTGGACCGCCTCAACCCCATCCTGATGACGGCCCTCTCCTCAGCCCTCGCCATGATTCCCCTGGCCATCAACGGCGACCTGCCCGGCAACGAGATCCAGAGCCCCATGGCCAAGGTCATCCTCGGAGGACTGCTCACCTCCACCCTGCTCAACGGCTTCATCGTACCGATAGTCTACGACTGGATGCACCGCCGCGAGCGCAGGGCCGAGAACATTGAACAAGCTAAGAATTAATACGACATATACAATGAAAATATTGAACAATATACTACCGTTTCTGACCGCCGCAGCGCTGGGTCTTTCCGCCATGCCCTGCGGCAGCCTCCGGGCCCAGAGCATGGAGAGCATCGACTCGGTGCTGGCAGCAGTGGAGAGGAACAACCTCGAGCTCCGCGCCCTCCGGCAGAACAACGAGGCCTCCCGGCTCGAGATCCAGGCCCAGAACAACATCCAGCAGGACCTCTCCGTATCCTACAGCCCCTTCTTCACCCGCGGCTATGACGGAGTCGCCAGCTCCGAGCTCGTAGTCTCCATGGGCTTCGACTTCCCCTCGCAGTACGTCTCGAGGGGCAAATCCGGTAAGCTGCAGAACGAGGTCCTCGACATGCAGTACGCCCTCCAGCGCAGGGACATCCTCCTGCAGGCCCAGCTCCTGTGCCTCGACCTCGTCCGGCTCAATCAGGAAAAAGAGCTGCTGGATACCAGGATGGCCAACGCCGACGAACTCCTCGCCCTGATGGAGAAACGCTTCTCCGAGGGAGGCGCAAATATCATAGAGGTCAATAAGGTGAAAATGGAGCGGATGAACGTCCGCACCCTCGCGGCCCAGAACGAGGCTGCACGGCAGAATACTCTCCAGACCCTCAGGGCCATGAACGGCAATATCCCCGTGGAACTGCTGACGGCTCAATACCCTGCTGCCGCAGAGGTAGTGAACTACGATGAGTTCTACGCCGAGGTAATGGCCACCGACGCCGGAATCCTCTCCGCAGAGGCCTCCGTAGAAGCCGCCGCCCAGGAAATCAAGGTCAACAGGCAGAACTGGCTGCCCAAGTTCGAGGTCGGCTACCGCCGCAACACTTCCATGACAGAGGCCAGCCACGGCTTCCTGGTCGGCGCCTCCCTGCCCCTCTTCTCCTCCCGCAACAAGACGAAGATCGCCGAGGCACGCCACACCGCAGCCCAGAGTGAGCTCGAGAACGCCCGCCTGCAGGCCGAGACCCAGCTCCAGTCCCGCTACAACGAGCTGCAGCAGATTCACTCAGCCGTCCGGACCTACGACGTACCCCTGATGCACGGCACTCTCGAAGCCCTCAAGTCCGCTGTCCTCGCCGGCCAGATGTCTGTCATCGACTACTACGTCGAGGCCGACAACGTCTACGGCAACATCTCCACCTATCTCACCCTGGAAAACCAATACCGCAGGCTGCTGGCTGAACTCTACAAGAACAGGCTGTAACATTCTGTTGCGCTGACCCAATCATATCCGCTGTCGGGACATCAGCCCCGACGGCGGATTTTGCTTTTGTGTAATTGCCGTGCATTTTTTTAAATATTTTCGTGCACGGGAACGGAAATATACTTATCTTTGTAACAGTAATTACTAAATTCGACACGCGTGAAATCTTACAGCCTTTTGAAGCGTCTTGCTAACGCATTAACTATCTACATATTCTGCATGACGGGATCGTCCCTTAGCGCCACTTCTTCCGAAGCACAGGGGATGTCCGCCCCCCATGTCGGCACCGTGTACGTGCCCGAAACAAACACGGACGTAAGCTATGAATTCGCCTATCTTTATGAAAATCTTCCTTTCAGCATGCCTGTCGTGACCAGGCCCTCCATCCCCGACAGGCGCGTTTCCCTTATCGACTTCGGCGGCACCGGAGACGGAGTCACCCTCAACACAGCCGCATTCGCACGCGCCATAGACGCTCTTTCCAAACAGGGAGGCGGCCATCTGGATGTACCCGCAGGCATCTGGCTCACCGGCCCCATCACTCTGAAAAGCAACATTGACCTGCATCTGGACAAGAATGCGGTCATCCTGTTCTCTTCCGACAAAACCCTATATCCCATCATAGAGACATCCTTCGAGGGACTCGACACCCGCCGCTGCACCTCTCCCATCAATGCCTACAGGGAGAAAAACATCTCCATCACAGGCGAGGGAGTGATCGACGGCTCCGGTGACGCATGGAGACCTTTGAAGAAATCCAAGGTCACGTCTTCCCAGTGGAAAGAAAAGGTGGCCTCCGGCGGCGTGCTCAACGATAAGGGCAACACCTGGTATCCGTCCGAGGACTACATCCGCGCGGAGCAGCTCAGCGACAAGGGCCTGAATGTCCCTGTCGGCGAGTTCGACGACGAGTTCTGGGAGAGCGTCAGGGACTTCCTCCGTCCCGTGATGGTAAGCATCCGCGAGTGCGAGAACGTCCTCCTCGAGGGCCCCACATTCCAGAATTCTCCCGCATGGAACATACATCCCCTGATGTGCACCAACGTTATCGTGAACGATATCGTCGTACGCAACCCGGCATACTCCCAGAACGGGGACGGCATCGACATCGAGTCGTGTGAGAACGTAATCCTGACCAATTCGTCATTCGACGTAGGTGACGACGGCATCTGCATCAAGTCCGGCAAGGACGAGGACGGCCGCCGCAGGGCCATGCCCACCAGGAACCTGCTCATCGACAACTGCTTCGTCTACCACGGCCACGGCGGATTCGTAGTCGGCAGCGAGATGTCCGGCGGGGTCGAGAACATAGTAGTGTCCAACTGCCGCTTCCTCGGCACCGACGTAGGCCTGCGCTTCAAGAGCAAGAGAGGCCGCGGAGGCGTAGTCAGGAACATATTCATCCGGGACATCTACATGACCGATATCGTAACCGAGCCCCTGCTCTTCGACCTCTTCTACGGCAACATGTCCGCAGTAGACGCCATGAAACAGCAGAGTAACTACAAGGAGCCCGAGCCCATGCCCGTGGACGAGACCACTCCGGAGTTCCGCGACATCTACATCGAGCGCGTAGTCTGCAACGGAGCCTCCCGCGCCATGTACTTCAACGGCCTGCCGGAGATGCCCGTCTCCAACATCCATGTCACCGACTGCGTCATCTCCAGCCGCACCGGAGCACAGATATGCTTCTCCAAGGACGTGACCCTTACCAACGTGACGATTCATCCTGAGGAGGGAGAGCCCGTCATCACATACAAAGTTGAGAATTACGAATATACCGAAAAGTAACCGAAAGCCGTACCGACTGATACAGCCGGTACGGCACGAACGCTGTAACTGACCATAGAACCATGATAAAGACGACAATCAGAACTATTACGCTCATCCTCGCAACAGCCGCTGCCTCCCTCCTGCTGACATCCTCTGCCGAACAGGAGCGCAGCAGCTTCACCATCCACCTCATCGGCGACTCCACCATGGCCCCCAAGGACCTGAGCGGAGGCAACCCCGAGCGTGGCTGGGGAATGATGTTTCCCAACTTCCTGGATGACAGCGTCAATGTCATCAACTACGCCCACAACGGCCGCAGCACCAAGAGTTTCATGACCCTGGGCCACTGGGCCAAGGTCGAGGCCAATCTAAAGAAGGGGGACTACCTCTTCATCCAGTTCGGGCACAATGACTCCAAGCAGTCCGACACCACCCGCTACGCCGCCGCATGGGGAGCCTACCAGGACAACCTGCGCCACTATATAAAGGTAGCCCGCGAGAAAGGCGCCACCCCCGTCCTCCTCACCCCCGTCTCCCGCAGATGGTTCAAGGCCGATACCCTCGACGAGACCTGCCTGGAGGACTATCCCCAGGCCATGAAGCAGGTGGCAGAGCAGGAGAATGTCACCCTCCTCGACATCACCAAGGTCACCATGGACTGGCTCAAGAGCCTGGGTGACACCGCCTCACGCGAATATTTCATGTGGGTCGCACCCGGCACGGTTCCCGCCATGCCCGAGGGCAAGACCGACAACACCCATACCAACGCCAGGGGTGCCCGCAAGGTAGCAAGTCTGATCTGCGGCGAGATAGCCAAGCAGCTTCCCGAGATAGCCCGCCACTTCGTCTACTACGATATCGTAGTGGCCCAGGACGGTACCGGCGACTACTTCACAGTGCAGGAAGCCATCGACGCCTGCCCCGACTACTCCCACGAGGAGATTACCAGGATCCTGATCCGCAACGGGGTCTACAACGAGATGGTAACCATCCCCCACAACAAGTTCCGCCTCCACATCATCGGTGAGAGCGCCGACAGCACCGTCATTTCCTGCGGCAAGTACGCCAAACAGATGTGGCCCGGCAGAGACTTCAATGTCGGCACATCGGGCAGCGCCGGGTTCTACATCCACTCCTCCTACGTGACCGTCGAGAACCTCACGATACTCAACCCCGCCGGCGAGGGCAAGGAGATAGGCCAGGCAGTGGCCCTCTTCACCAACGGCGACTGCATCTATTTCAAGAACTGCCGCATCATCGCCAACCAGGACACCATCTACACCTACGGACGCTGGAACAAGGAAGGCGGTCCCTGCCGCAACTACTTCCTGAACTGCTACATCGAGGGCACCACCGACTTCATCTTCGGCCCCTCCGTCGCCTACTTCGAGAACTGTACTATACACAGCAAGAAGAACAGCTACGTGACGGCAGCCTCCACCCCCGAAGGCCAGAAATACGGCTACGTCTTCCACAACTGCCGCCTGACCGCCGCCGAGGGCGTGGACAAGGTCTACCTCGGCCGTCCCTGGAGGCCCTACGCCAACACCGTCTTCATCGACTGCGAGCTCGGCTCCCACATCCATCCCGACGGCTGGAAGAGCTGGCCCCGGGAACTCTGGCCCTCCGGTGAGGGCACCGCATTCTACGCGGAGTACGGCAGCTACGGTCCCGGCGCCTCTCCTGACACCAGGGTAAAATGGTCTACCCAGCTGACCAGGAAGCAGGCGGCCGAATACACCTTTGAGAAGGTAATGCACCAGGACACCGACACCAGGGCCTGGAACCCCGAGGACAACAGGTAGGACAATACAAGCAAGGACAATATGAAACGGTACACTACATTATCAATATTATCAATAATCACAGCAGCGGCGGCAGGAACACTCCTCCTGCTGAGCGCATCCTGCTCATCAGGGAGCTCCCGCATTGACGGCAAGGCCAATGCCCTGAGCATGGTCCGCGCCGAGATGACCCGCTGCCCCGACGGCACATACCTCGACGGGATGGAGGGACGGCTCAAGTGGAACTACACCACCGGCCTCGAGCTGATGTCCTTCCTCGAAGTATGGGAGGCATACGGCGAGGCTCCCGGGTATCAGGACATTTTCGATTACGTGCAGGACTGGTACGAAAGAGCGGTGGACACCGCCGGCGTCATCTACAAGTACAAGAAGTCCAACTTCAACACCGACCACGTCTGCCCCGGCAACGCCCTCTTCGTCCTCTACGACCGCACCGGCGACGCCCGCTGGATGACCGCCATGCAGACCCTGCGCGACCAGCTCAAGGACCATCCCCGCACCTCCGAGGGCGGCTTCTGGCACAAGCAGACCTACCCCCATCAGATGTGGCTGGACGGCCTGTACATGGCCCAGCCCTTCTACGCCCACTATGCGACCCTTTACGACGCCCCTGAAGACAGAGACTCCATCTACAGGGACGTCATCAATCATTTCCTTACCGTGGCCAGGCACACCTACGACCCCGCCACCGGCCTCTACCGCCATGCCTGGGACGAGTCAAGGCAGATGTTCTGGAGCGACTCCCTCACCGGTCAGTCCGACCACGCCTGGGGCAGGGCCCTGGGCTGGTACACCATGGGCATTGTGGATGCCCTGGACTACATTCCGGCCGGGACCGAGGGACGCGACTCCCTCATCGCCATACTGCAGGGCATCTACGAAGTACTGCCCGACTACGCTGACCCCGCCACAGGCATGTGGTACCAGGTCCTCGACTGCCCCGGACGCGAGGGCAACTACCTCGAGGCCACCTGCTCCGCCATGTTCTCCTACTCCCTCCTCAAGGGAGTGCGCATGGGCTACCTCTCCCCCGATCTCAAGGACTGGGCCAGGAGCACCTACGAGGGCTTCCTCGACTATTTCCTCTACACCGATGAGCAGGGCCTGCCCGCCATCAAGGACTGCTGCGAGGTGGCGGGACTCGGCGGCAAGGAGAACCGCAGCGGCGACTACGACTACTACATCAATGAAAAGAGACGCAGCAACGATCCCAAGGGAATAGGTCCCTACATCAACGCAAGTCTTGAATACGACAGACTTTTTAATTAGCAGCAGAGATATGAAAAAGTTCAGTAAATTTAACTTCTGGAGGTTCTCCACCATTGCCTCGCTCGTGGCGGTTCCGTCAGTCCTGTTCTGCGGATGCGACAAGACCCCTGTACCCGATGGCGGGGAGACGGACGGAGTGCCCAGGAACGTACGTCTGGTCTCTTATTCAGAAACATCCCTGACTTTTGCATGGAGTCCTGTGGATGAGGCTGACTACTACTATTGGAGACTGCTCGAGGCGGACAGCACCCGTCATTCGGCCAGTTCCACACGCGACACCACAGTCACCGTTTCAGACCTCACCACGGGAACAACCTATAGTTTCTCAGTCGCCAGCCACAACGGCACCTTCGAATCGGAATACTCCGAGCCGGTTACCGGCACCCCGGGAGGACTTCCCGAGCCTCCCGACGTCGGAGACGACCTCATCGCCGAACTGGGTCTCCCCGAGGATGAGAACGACGGTCTTGTAAGGGCATTCCCGACAGCCCAGGGCTGCGGAATGTTCACCACAGGAGGACGCGGAGGGAAGGTATACCGCGTGACCAATCTCAATGACAACGGCACCGGATCATTCCGCTGGGCCGTCGACCATGAAGGGCCCCGCACCATCGTCTTCGACGTGAGCGGAGTGATACATCTCTCCCGCAGTCTGGACATCAATGACGGCGACATCACTATCGCCGGCCAGACCGCTCCCGGCGACGGCATCTGCCTGGCGGGATATCCCCTAAACGTCAAGGCCGACAACGTCATAATCCGCTTCATACGCGTAAGGACCGGTGACGGCAACGGCTCTTCGGAGAAAGACGCAGACGGCATCTTCATCCGGGAGCACAGCAACATCATCATCGACCACTGCTCCTTCAGCTGGAGCACGGACGAATGCGCCTCCGCCTATGACAACACCAACTTCACAATGCAGTGGTGCATCATCAGCGAAAGTCTGAAAAACTCCGTTCACCCCAAAGGCAATCACGGCTACGCGGGCATCTGGGGCGGTACCCCGGCATCCTTCCACCACAACCTGATCGCCCACAACTCCAGCCGCAATCCCCGTCTCTGCGGCAGCCGCTACACAGGCGTGCCTGAGAATGAGAGGACCGAGCTGGTCAACAACGTATTCTACAACTGGGGTCCCGACAACTCCGGATATGCCGGCGAGGGCGGTTCCTTCAATTTCATAGCCAACTACTACAAGCCCGGAGCGGCCACAAATGAGAAGAAAGTCCTGGTCAACAGGATATTCAGCCCCAATGCCGACGACGGGTCGAACACCAACGCAAAGGGAGTCTGGGGAAAGTTCTACGTAGCCGACAACTGGTTTGACGGCTCGTCACCCGAGCTCCGCGATGACTACCTGTACCTCATCGATGAGGTCAACACCGACAACTGGGCCGGCATCCACCCAAACACCGGGAATGCGTCCCTGCCAGGCGGCGATATCTCGGGCATCCGCTCCAACTCCCCCTTCGACATATCATACAACGGTTCCTATATCGACATCCAGTCAGCCGGGGATGCATATGAAAGTGTCCTCAGCCATGCCGGTGCATCCCTGGTCAGGGATGAGGTCGACGGAAGAATTGTCCGGGAAACCAGAGAAGGGGCATACACCTTCACCGGTTCCAAAGGCTCCGACGGCGGCATCATCGACTCACAGAACGATGTAGGAGGCTGGCCCGAATACGCCTCCGGCGAGCCCTGGACCGATACCGACGGTGATGGCATTCCCGATGACTGGGAGGACAGGTTCGACCTGGACAGGAACAACCCGGCCGACGGCTCCGCGAAAACTCTCGACCCCACCGGCCGCTACACCAACCTCGAGCTTTGGCTCCACTACCTGGTAAAGGATATTATTAACTAAATTTTCATTTATTAACCATACAAACAAATCGTCTTATGCGAGAATTATCTTCAAAGCTCTGCTTTCTTCTGGCGGCACTGCTGTGCATGTCCACGGCATTGTACGCACAGGAAGTGAAAGGAGTGGTCTCCGACATAAACGGTGAGCCCCTGCCCGGCGTCAGCGTCATTGTCGACGGAACCACTGTTGGAACTCAGACAGACCTGGACGGTTCGTATGTCATCGAAGTGCCTGACATCAATACCTCCAGCCTGCAGTTTATCTTCATCGGAATGAAGACTCTTACCATTCCGGTAAACGGACGCACCACCATCGACGTGACGATGGAGGAAGACGTCACAATGCTCGACGAGACAGTAGTCATCGGCTACGCCACTGTAAAGCGCCGCGACCTTCTCGGCTCAGTATCGTCAATCAGCAGCGAAAAAATCACCGAACAGCCCGTAACCAGCGTATCCCAGGCCCTGACCGGAAGAATGGCCGGTGTGTCCGTGACCACCACGGAGGGTGACCCCGATGCCGACATCAAGATACGTGTCCGCGGCGGCGGCTCTATCACCCAGGACTCCTCACCTCTGTATATCGTAGACGGTTTCCCTGTTGACAACATCAACGATATAGCCGCATCCGAGATTCTCTCGATGGACGTCCTGAAGGATGCATTCTCGACAGCCATCTACGGATCCCGCGGTGCGAACGGCGTGGTCATCATCACTACCAAGAGCGGCGAGAAGGGACGCAAGATCACTGTCAGTGTCAACGCCTACTACGGTCAGAAATGGATGGCGAACCGTGACGCCATCCGCACCATGGACTCCGAGAACTTCGTAAAGTTCCAGTACGAGCTGGGCATGATCAGGGACAATATCACCGACAACTACGAGCCCTACTTCGGAAGCTTCGACGACATCGACCTCTACTACGGTCTGCCCACAAACGACTGGGTCGGCATGGTCTTCGGGAACACAGGCCAGACCTGGAACACCGACATCACCCTGTCCGGCGGCGGAGAGAACTACACATGGACCCTGGGGTACGCCCACATGGACGACCAGGCCATCATGATCGGCTCCTCATACTCCCGCGACAACCTGAACCTGAAAGCACAGTTCAAGCCCGTCAAGGCCCTGACTTTCGACGTGAACGTACGCTACAGCAACATGCAGACCCGCGGTTCCGGCGCCAACTCCATGAACGACGCCGGCTCGACCTCCGGCAACGGACGTCTGAAACACGCCGTATCCTACACCCCGATACCCATCTCTTCCTCTATCCAGAATGTCGACCTTGAGGAGGACTACGGCGACAACGCCCCCCCGCTTCTTTCAGTAGCCGACAACGACACAAAGAGGATCCGCACCCAGTGGAACGCCAATGCGGCCATGACCTGGGAGATCCTCCCCAATCTCCGTCTCAAGATAGAAGGCGGTCTGCAGGACTTCAGACAGAAGGACAACCGCTTCTACGGCCTTACGACCTACTATGTGGCCAACACCGCCACATACAAGAACCTGCCCGCCTCCCGCTACACCGACCGCTCATACCAGAGATACCGCAACACCAACACCCTGAGCTATGACTTCTCCGACATCATCAAGGACGACAGGCATGTCCTCAACTTCATTCTCGGCGAGGAGATGATCATCACCAAGGAAAACCAGATCACAGCCATGGTCGAGAATTTCCCCGCCTCGTTTGATTCTGACATGGCATGGAACTTCATGAGCACCGGTACTCCCATTTCCTACGAGGACTACTACGACCCCGAGGACAGGCTGCTCTCCGGATTCATCAGGGCCAACTACGAATTTGACCGCCGCTACTCCATCGGAGCCACATTCCGTGCAGACGGCTCCTCCAAGTTCGGTCCCGGCAACCGCTGGGGATTCTTCCCTTCGGCAGCCGCCTCATGGCGTATCTCGGCAGAACCCTGGATGCAGGGCGCCAGCGGATGGCTGGACGAGCTGAAACTCCGTTACAGCTACGGTACCGCAGGCAACAACAACATTCCCGCCAACCAGATCAACCGCGTCTACAACGGAAGCTCCACATCCTGGATCAGCATGGGCAACACCTACTACACCACAGGTACGGTAATGAGCAACCCCGACCTGAAGTGGGAGACCACCATGACACATAACATCGGTCTCGACTTCAGCTTCTTCCAGGGCCGCCTCGCAGGTTCTGTGGAGGTCTACCAGAACGACACCAAGGACCTGCTCATCGAGTTCCCCATCGCAGGCAGCGGCTACGAGACCCAGTACCGCAACATCGGATCGACCCGCAACAGGGGTATCGAGGTCAGCCTCAACCTCCCGATCGTACGCAAGCAGAACTTCGACCTGAGCTTCAACGCCAACATATCTTTCAACCAGAACCGCGTAACCTCCCTCGGAGGTCTTGACCGCATCGAGTACGCCACACAGTGGGCCTCGACCGAGATCGGCACCGACTACATCGTAGAGGTAGGCCGTCCTATCGGTTCCATGTACGGCTACCGCAATGACGGACGCTATGAGGTGGATGACTTCAACTACATCGACGGTGAGTGGGTACTGAAAGAGGGTGTGGCTGACGCCTCAGCCATCATCGGCTCCGACTACCTCCGTCCAGGCGCCCTCAAGCTCAAGGATCTCGACGGTGACGGCGTCATCACCACAGCCGACAAGGAAGTCATAGGCGATGCAAATCCCCTGTTCGCCGGCGGTTTCTCCCTCTCAGGCTATGTCTACGGAGTGGACTTCTCCGCCAACTTCGCCTACAGCTACGGCAACGACGTTTACAATGCCAACAAAATCGAGTTCACATCGTCCAGAAAATACTACAACCGTAACCTCATCCAGATGATGAACGTCGAAAACCGCTGGACCAACATTGACTGGAAGACCGGTGAGCTCGTAACGGATCCCGAAGCACTCGCGGCCATGAATGCCGGAACCACCATGTGGTCCCCCGCCGTCGGAAACGCAGTGTTCTCCGACTGGGCCGTGGAGGACGGCTCATACCTGAGACTCCAGTCAGCCACCATAGGCTATACCTTCCCCGAGAAATGGACCAGCAAGGCATACATCCGCAAGCTCCGTATCTACGCCACCGGCACCAACCTCTTCTGCTGGACCAACTACTCCGGCTTCGACCCCGAGGTGGACACAAGGCGTGACACTCCCCTCTCTCCTGGTGTGGACTATTCCGCATATCCCAGAAGCATAGGATTCGTATTCGGCATCAACCTGACATTCTAACAAGACACAGATATGAAAACAAATATCAAGATATTCGCAAGCATGCTCGCAGCCGCAGCCGTAATGTCGCTGTCCTCCTGCTCCGAGGACGGGTTCTTCGACGTGAAAGCGCCGTCGGCTGCAGACGAGACCAACGTCTACTCGGACTATACCCTCTCAGAGTACGCAATCTTCTCCATCGCGGAGACTTTCGGCCACACCAACAACTACCGCGGCCGTTTCCTCCCCTGGTACGGCTTCAACACCGATATCGAGTGGTACAACGGGACCAACACCACCGGCAAGCAGCTGACTCAGTACGACCCCACCACCAACAACACCCAGATGAACCTCGACAACGGTCCCTACAACGAGATGTTCGTAGGCATCGAGAGAGCCAATCTGGCCATCGAGGGTCTCCGCGCATACGGTGATGTCGAGAACCGCCCTGAGATGGCCTACCTCCTCGGAGAGGCCCTGACCCTCAGAGCCATGATCTACTACGACCTCACAAAAGCATGGGGAGACGTGCCCGCCCGTTTCGAGCCCATCACATCCGACAACATCTTCATGGCCAAGACCAGCCGCGACACCATCTACGTACAGATTCTCAAGGACCTCGAGGAAGCCATCGACTACCTCTACTGGCCCAACGAGTCCTCGCAGACCGCCACTACCGACAGGGTCAACAAAGCCTTCGCATGCGGTCTCTATGCCCGTATCGCCCTGGCAGCCTCCGGCTACGCCCTCCGTCCCGATGACGGAATGGTCGGCACCGGCAATATCGGAAGCATCCGCATGACCAACGAGCCCCAGCTCCAGAAGAGCGTACTCTACCCCAAGGCCCTCGAATATCTCCAGCTGGCCATCAACAGCGGTACGGCGCATCTCGTATCCTCCTACCGCGACCTGTGGTACAACTTCAACAACTTCGACCTGACTGCAGGAAACGAGATACTCTACGTGATTCCCTTCAGCGACGGCCGCGGCAGATGGAACTACACGTTCGCAGGCAGCCACGAAAGCTCACCCTACATCGGAACGGCAGCCAGCCGCGGAGGTGACGCGGGGCCGGTACCCTCGTTCTATTTCAAATATGAGCCTCAGGACGTACGCCGCGACATCAGCTGCATCAACTACGACTGGGTAGATGACAGCCAGGAACCTGCGGGCATAGACATGTGGTACTTCGGCAAATACCGCTTCGAGTGGATGGACGCACAGCCTTTCGGCGGCGGTAACGATGACGGCATCAAGCCTGTGGTAATGAGATACTCCGACATTCTACTGATGGCCGCTGAGATTGCCAATGAGCTGGGACAGACCCAGGTGGCCAAGGACTATCTGCTTCAGGTAAGGAGAAGGGCCTACACAGGCAATGAGGCAATGGCCGAGACATATGTGGCCGGTCTTTCCTCAAAAGACGACATCTTCAACGCCATCGTAGACGAGAGAGCCCTCGAGTTCGTGGGCGAATTCCTCCGCAAGGCGGATCTCATCAGATGGAACATGCTCAAGTCCAAGATGGACGAGGCGAAGGCAGACATGAACGCCCTTGCCAACCGCACCGGCAAGTTCTCATGGCTCCGCCAGACCGGAGACATCTACTACTGCTACAATGAGGACGGCATGGGCCTCACTTTCTGGGGATTCTCCCAGGCCGAGGCCGAGACCGACCCTGAAGGCAGCCAGTGGATTCTCGAGGAGGAATACATCAGCCCCGAGCACCTCGAATCCGAAACCATCGAAGCCATGTACCAGAGAAACCCTGACGAGCGTCAGTTCTGGCCCATCTTCGACATCACCCTCACCAACGGTCAGGGATACCTTGTAAACGACTACGGATACTAACAGTCAAATTATTTTCCGATGAAAAAGTTATTCAGAAACATATCAATAGCAGCAGCGCTGATACTCGGAGCGGCCATCCACTCCTGCACCAGCGTCGCAGACGAGATCACCGCACTCGATCTCACCCGCTGTCTCGAGCCGCTGAACCTTACCACCAGCATCTCGAACGGTGACAGCGTACTCTTCAGCTGGGACCTCGTAACGGGCTCCGACCTGTTCGCCCTGCAGATCCGCAAGGACACCAACATCTTTGAAAATAAGAGCGGCGAGCTCATCGCCGGAGTGCAGAGCTACACCGTATCGGCAGACTCAGTGCCCTATGGTGTAAAACTCGAGGCTGACCAGAGGTATTATTTCCGCGTACAGGCCCAGGTATCCGACGGCAGCAAGGATCCCTCCAAGTGGTCCGTTTCCATCGACCCCGTCGAGACATATGCCGTAGCCAGCAACCTCAACCCCGAAGTGACCGAAAGGACATCCGGTTCGATCTCCATCGCATGGGATCAGGATCCCGAGGTAACCCACATCCTCTACACTACCCGTGACGGCGTGGAGAACAGGTACGACCTCACTGAGGCCGACATCAACACAGGCACAGCCACTGTCTCCGGCCTGACTCCCTCGACCAACTATACGGTAGGACTGTACTACCTCAGCGCCAACCGAGGCGAGCTCGACCTCTACACCATGCCCGCATTCGACGGCAGTGAGGCTGTCGTTTCCGACCTCGCAGGACTGCAGGCCGCATTCGCGGACAAGGCTCCCAAGGTAAGACTTACCATGGACGGCTCGCCATACGACCTGGGGCAGGCGGACCTGCTCGGCGACATGGAGATCTACGGTGAGGAGACAGCTGACGGCACGCGTCCTGTAATCCTCGGCGAGGTGCACATCAACACCGCCTCCCTCGACCATTTCTACAGCGAAGGCATCGAGTGGAACGGCAACGGATACTCCAACGGCTTCCTTATCCAGCTCAAGAACGGCGGCGGACTCTCCGATGTACAGATAGGCAATATCACATACAGGAACTGTACCGTCACCGGATACTCCAAGGGCATCATGTACGAGTGGGGCCAGGGCATGACCCTCAACAACTACATCATGGACGGCTGTACTGTCTATGACATCCAGGGTTCCGGCGGCGACGGCTTCGACATACGTCAGGCAACCACCACCCTCGGCAATGTGACCATCCAGAACAGTACTGTCTACAATGGATTCAGGACCTTCATACGTCTCGATGCCGACGTAACCCTCAGCGGAAAGATTTCCCTGAAGAACAACACAATAATGAGCCTCTGCACCGCTGACAACTCCACCAACAACAGGGGTGTCATCGGTATCCGCGCAGCCGCTCCCGCCGGATCTGTGGAAATCACCGACAACCTCTTCCTGAACATGACCGGCTACTCCACCCTCATCAGCGCCAGTGACGCCAACCTCGGAGCAGACCAGATGTCATTCGGCGGCAACTACTTCTACAATGTAGCCGAGACCTTCTTCACAACCAAGTGTGACGAAGGCACAGCTACTGCCGGCGGCGGCGGAGTGCTCGCCACCGACCCCTGTTTCAACTCCGTCGGCCTCATATTCAACCTTACCAATGCCAACCTCATCGCATCGCGGACAGGTGACCCCCGCTGGCTGGTAGAATACGTGGAGCCTCCCATCGACAACAACCTGACCCTCATCGAAGGAACCAAGACATGGGACTTCACGGACGGTGCCGTCTTCAACGGCGAGATAGACGTGACTCAGGTCAAGGACCAGCTCCGCATCATCGCATCGGAAGAGAACGCAGTGCTCTTCGAGGACGGCCTGCTCAAGTTCACCGCAGCCGCTGAGGTAAGCCGCGCAGGCGTCCCCTCGGCCGGTGCAGTAGAGTTCAGGGTCAACAAGCCCGGTTCCGTCCTCATCAGGACAGCCGACTATGATGACCTGACCGGCAATCACGTAGTCGTGTCCCTCGACGGCACGGTCAAGGGAGGCGCAGCCACCAACGTCAACATGGGCAACATCCAGAAGATCATCGTCACCGACATAGCCGAGGAGGCTTCCATCTACCTATACCCCTCCGGCCCCATTGCAATCGAATCGCTGGCATGGTCCAATGACACAGCTCAGGTCAATACCGCGCTGACAGCTCCTGAAGTAACCCTCGAACCCGCAATGATGACACAGGGTCAGGCCACCGACATCAACGTTTCCTGGACACCTGTTGAGAACGCCGGTTCCTACTCAGTCAGCTTCAACAACGGAGCCAGCGAGACTGTGAGTGACGGTACATCCTATGTGATTCCCGCAAGCCAGACCGGATTCCTGCAGGCTGGCGGCTACTCCGTAAGAGTATTCGCCAATCCCGCTGAAGGCGACATCTACAACACACAGTCCTCCGCAGGCTACGCATCCCTCACTGTCCTCTCTTCCGGCGGACAGGGCGGCGGAACATCCGTAGCCACTGTCGGGGAGCTGTTCAACGCCCTCTCCGCAGGCGTTACAGAGCTCACTCTTGAGGCCGGCACATACGACTTTACATCCGTCACAGCCACAGGTCTCTCCGAGGACGGAGTCTACAGCGTCTCCAGCGACCTCTCCCTCACAGGAAACGGTGACGTAACAGTTATCGGAGCCTTCAAGCTGGCATCCGGCGCAGGCAACATCACACTCGACGGCATCAGCTTCAGCGGCAACAACGGAGCCATAGGCAACTTCCTCGAGGACGTGGACGGCGAGACTGCCGCCCAGTCCGTCATCGTACGCAACAGCGGAATCTCCGGATACGGCAAGTCCGTCATCTATGTAAGCAAGGCCAGCTCGTCGATCGGCAGCATCGAGTTCACCGGCAACCTCATCCACGATATGGGCACCGGTCAGGGCTCCTTCGACATGCGTAAAGGAAGCGTAGGCAGCTTTACGGCACAGGCCAACACCATCTACAACGGTTCCCGCGACATGTTCCGCGCGGACGCCGATGTAGCAGGAATGAGCAGCTTCGTAATCGCCGACAACACTTTCGCCAACATAACCGGAGGAAACTCCAACGGATTTGCACGCATCAGGGCTACCGTAGCAGGCGGAGTGACCATCTCCAACAACCTCTTCCTGAACATGATGAGCAGCAACTATCCCTTCGTTCACGACAACACTGTAAGCGCCAATACGGTCAATGTGGCCAACAACTACTTCTTCGGATTCCACGAGGACTGGTTCTCAGACATGGACGAGGCGACAGCCACGGCAAACGGCGGAGCCGTACTGCCTTCCAGCCCTGTCGCAGACATTGACGGAGGAGACTTCACCCTCACCAATGCGGTTCTGATGGCCAAGCAGGTCGGAGACCCGAGATGGAATCCTCAGGCCGACATGCCTCCTGCATCCTCCATAGAGGTCAGCACCATGGAAGAGCTGGTCAACGCCATAGCCTCCGGAGCCACTGACTTTACCCTCAACGCCGGCACCTATGACTTCCGTACTGCCGGAGCCAACGGATTCTCCGAGGACGGAGTCTACACCGCCACAGCCGACCTCACCCTCAGAGGAAACGGCGATGTCACGGTCATCGGCGGCATTAAGATCGGTGCAGGACTGGGAAATCTCTATCTCTCAGGCATCCACTTTGACGGTGCTTCCGAAGCTGTCGGAAACTTCATCGAGGATGTAGACGGAGAGACAGCATCAGCATCCGTAAGTGTCCGGAACTGCGAAATATCCGGATACGGCAAATCCCTCATCTATGTCAGCAAGGAGACATCCTCCGTAGGTGACGTAGAGTTCACCGGCAACCTGATTCACGACATGGGTACGGGCCAGGGCTCCTTCGACATCCGCAAGGGCGCGGCCGGCAGCCTCACGGTGATGAACAACACCGTCTACAACGGCAGCCGCGACCTCTTCCGCATCGATGCCGATGTAGCCGGAGTCAGCAGAGTAGTCGTATCGAACAATACATTCTACAACATCACAGGAGGAAACTCCAACGGATTTGCCCGCATCAGAGCAGCTGTCTCCGGAGGAATAACCATCTCGAACAATATCTTCGTCGACATGCTCAGCAGCAATTACCCGTTTGTGCACAGCAACACCTCCTCCGAGAATATCGTAAACATATCCAACAATTTCTTCTACAACTTCCATGAAGAATGGTTCTCGGATATGGATGAGGCCACGGCCATAGCCAACGGTGGAGCTGTCCTCACGGCCAGCCCTCTGGCTGATCCGGCCAACGGAGACTTCACCGTAACCGACGCCGCTGTCAAGGCTGCCGGAGCAGGTGACGGAAGATGGCTGTAGAAAAACAGTAGATTTGTAATGATTATTTAGTATTTTTGGAGGGTGTTTCTAAAAAGGACACCCTCCTTTTTGAACAGTAAGGACTTTAAGATTTAAAAATATGGTAGATTTCTCACTCAAAGGCAAAATCGCGCTGGTAACCGGCGCATCCTACGGAATCGGCTTCGCCATCGCCTCAGCTTACGCCGAGGCCGGAGCCACCATAGTGTTCAATGACATCAAGCCCGAGCTCGTGGAGAAGGGACTCGCCTCCTACGCCGAGCTGGGCATCAAGGCCCACGGCTACGTCTGCGACGTGACCGACGAGGCTCAGGTACAGGACCTCGTGGCCAGGATAGAGAAGGAAGTCGGCGTAATCGACATCCTGGTCAACAACGCCGGCATCATCAAGCGCATCCCCATGCACGAGATGAAGGCCTCGGAGTTCCGCCAGGTCATCGACGTGGACCTCAACGCTCCCTTCATCGTTTCCAAAGCAGTGATACCCTCGATGATTAAGAAAGGCGGCGGCAAGATCATCAACATCTGCTCCATGATGTCCGAACTCGGCCGTGAAACAGTCTCGGCCTACGCAGCGGCCAAGGGCGGACTGAAGATGCTTACCCGCAACATCGCATCGGAGTACGGCGAGTACAACATCCAGTGCAACGGCATCGGCCCCGGCTACATCGCCACCCCCCAGACCGCACCCCTGCGCGAAAGACAGCCGGACGGCTCCCGCCATCCCTTCGACTCCTTCATTGTAGCAAAGACCCCTGCCGCCCGCTGGGGCACCACCGACGACCTCAAGGGCCCCGCTGTCTTCCTGGCCAGCTCCGCCTCCGACTTCGTCAACGGCCACATCCTCTATGTGGACGGCGGTATCCTCGCATACATCGGCAAACAGCCTCAGTAAAACATTTTCATACAATTCCCGATATGAGCAAAATCAACATAGAAGTGCGCTACCCCTCCCACCAGGACGACGCGAAACATTACGATACCGCCACCCTCCGCAAGCACTACCTCGTGGAGCGGATTATGGCTCCCGACGAGATCAACATGTGCTACTCGATGTTCGACCGCATCATCGTCGGAGGTGCCATGCCCGTGGCTGAAAAACTGACCCTTACCTCCCCCGATATCCTCCGCTCGGAGTATTTCACCCAGCGCCGCGAGGTCGGAGTCATCAACGTCGGCGGCCGCGGAGCCGTAACCGTAGGCTCAGACCGCTATGAGCTCGAGTTCAAGGAGGCCCTGTACATCGGCCGCGGAGACAGACACATCGTATTCGAGAGCCTCGATGCGGAGCACCCCGCCAAGTTCTACTTCAACTCCGCTCCCGCCCACAAGGAATATCCCTGCAAGAAGGTTTCCAAGAAGGACGCCATCGTCATGCACATGGGCTCCCTCGAGGAGAGCAACGAACGTACCATCAACCGTCTGCTGGTCAACGAGGTCACTCCCTGCTGCCAGCTGCAGATGGGCATGACCGAACTGGCTCCGGGCAGCACCTGGAACACCATGCCGGCCCACACCCACGACCGAAGGATGGAGGCCTATTTCTACTTCGAGCTGCCCGAGGACGCCGCCGTCTGCCACTTCATGGGCGAGCCCCAGGAGACCCGCCACATCTGGATGCACAACGAGCAGGCCGTCATCTCCCCCCAGTGGAGCATCCACTCCGCCTGCGCCACCCGCAACTACACATTCATCTGGGGCATGTGCGGCGAGAACCAGGACTACAACGATATGGACTGGTGCTCCCCCAAGGACCTCCGCTAACCTTTAATGAAGTTACCATGAAAAAGATTCTGATTCTGACAGCAACTGCGGCTGCAGGCCTCCTGGCCCTGGTTTCCTGCCGGAACGCGCAGGAAGGCGACAAAGTAATGGCCCGCTACGTTCCCGAAAGGGCCGACGACTTCGTATGGGAAAACGACCTGGTAGCCTACCGCGCCTACGGCAAGGCTCTTGAGGGCAATCCCACATCCCCCGGTTTCGACGTCTGGGTCAAGAAAGCCGGCAAACTGGTAGCCGACGAATGGTATAAGGGCGCAATGGACGACCCCGACTACTATCACCACGACCATGGCGGAAAGGACTGCTACAAGGTGGCCGTCAGCCTCGGCGGCGGAGCCTCCTCTCCTATCGTGAACGGCAGTATATCCTATCCTCCGACCAACTACAGAGACTACCGCATCGTAGAGGACACCCCTGAGAAAGTGGTCTTCGAGCTGGTATATCCCGCATGGGCCGCCGGCGAGGACAGCGTGGCCCTGACCAAGCGCATCACCGTCACCCCGGGCACCCAGTTCTGCAAAGCAGAGGATATCTACACCGGCACATTTGACAGCCTGACCGTCGCCGCCGGCATCATCCGCCACGAAGTGCTCGGATCCTCCGCCGGAGACAACTTCGTTGTTATCTGGGAAAAAGCCTCCGACCAGAGCATTGAGCCCGAAGAAGGCCAGCTCGGCCTGGCAGTCTATATGCCGGACGCAGACAAAGCCGAACTGGAAAGCATAGGCGGCCACGCCCTGGTCTTCAAGACCATCACTCCCGGCCAGCCCATCACCTACTGGTTCGGTTCCTGCTGGTCCCGAGGCGACAGGATAGCCACCTCCGAGGCCTGGAACGGATACGTACAGGAATTCATCGCCTCACTTCAGTAACAGCCGCTTCCGCTGTTTTATCCGACTATCAATCTAAGGCTGCCAAGCGCACCGTTGTCTCCGACAGTGCTCATGGCAGCCTTCCTATTTGAGTAAAAGGGAAAATGGTTGTGCCGCTCCCTACAACATCACGACGCCTCTTCCAAGACGGCAGTCGATGTAGACCGTCAGCGGTTCGGGAAAGCGGACAGCCTTGATGAAGGACTTTTCGTCCACCACCTCAGCCCGTCCGATCCGCTCCAGATCGCAGATGCCCTCGCCGCGGAAAGGATTGACAGTGAAATATCCTATGCCGAGAGAGGTGATGTTCTGGAAGAAATGCGTTCCCTGACTCGGGTCTATACAGAACCCCTCGATGCCGCACTCCACTATCACCTTTGCCTCGGATATCTGGTTCCAGCGTACCGGAACTCCAAGCCACGGGTCGCTCGACCCCCACCGGCCCGGTCCTATCAGGATGTAGGACCTGCCGGAAGCCGCCATCATTGCATTCACCTCCTCTATCTGCGACGCTATCTCCTCCGTCCTGGACTTGTCGAAGACCTCCTGACGGACATATATCACATCCGTGACTCCGTCGATGTAGCCGGCACCGAGAGCACTTTCGGAATATATCAGCGCATTGTCGGTACTTACCGTGCTCCAGTCCATGGACTGTTCCTCCGCGAACTCCGCTATCGGCCTTACCTGCAGGACACTGAGTACTGCATCCTCCCCTTTGGGAACGTCCATGTCCAGGGCAAACTCCATCTCCACCTCGCAGCGCAGCTCCTGGCGGCAGATCTCCAGCAGGTCCGTCAGTATCTGAGGAAGGGGAATGACATCGTACTGAAGTATATTGGCAAAGGATATCACCCGCATTCCATCAGAGAATGTACCGGGCCTGAGCATCTGACTCTGGAAATCCCAGGTGGAGGCTACTTTGGAGAGATTGCGGAAACCTTCGGTCTCGGGTATGGAGAACTTGTGGATGTTGATACCGTCATCGATCGAGGTCTTGAACTCCTCTGGCTTGAGATCCAGGGCATACATGGTGTCCTGCCCGTCCTTGAGGGCAAATCTGGGCGTGGACATCTGCACGGCTTTGGCCGGATACTTGGGGCAGAAACGCAGGGTCTTGCCTCCGTCCACCACCAATTTGCCAAGACCGAAAGCTATATTGACCACTCCGTCCTCGGGTTTTTCTCCTTCCATGGGATAGAAATTCATGGATTTGGCCACTCCGGAGGCCGTAGGGAAGAAATATCCCCTGTCCTCGGTACCGCATACTCCCTGGATGACTACGGCCATCTTCTCCTCGCTGAGCAGATTGCCAGTAGTGCGCAGGTACGCCCTGCTGGCCGCCAGGTAGACGGAGGCGTAGACACTTTTTATGGCCTTGCCGAGCAGCCTGAGCATCTGGTCCCTGTTCTCGACGCAAGGTATCATGTAGGTAGAATATATCCCCGCGAACGGCTGATAGTGCGAGTCTTCCAGTTTGGAGCTGGAACGCACGGCCAGGGGTGTGGACACCGTCCCGATGTAGGCCCGGAGCTGCTCCACCAGCTCCTCCGGCAGCCTCGAGCTTACGAACTCCGAAAGCAGTTCCTCGTCGGAGATGTCGGAGTCTATGACATACTGCAGGCCGTTCTCCAGGATGAACCGGTCAAAATAGTCCGTGGCCACCACTACTGTCCGAGGGATAGAGACCCTCACACCGCTGTATTTGGACACCATGCCGTATTTCTGCAGAATGCTGTTCATGAAAGCCAGTCCCCTGGCCTTGCCGCCCAAAGAGCCCTCTCCCATCCTGGCAAAACGGATATAGTGCGTATAGGTGTCCTTGTCGAAAGATGCGATGATTCCCTGCCCCGCCTGTATACGGTAGTCCTTGATCTGCCGTATGATGAACTTCCGGACATCCTCCGGGCTGCTGAAGTCGGAAAGGCTGGCCTTGCGTATCCTGCGGCCCAGGCTGAACAGGCCGCGGGAATACATCCACTTCGACAGACGGTTCTTGGATGCATAGTACTCCAGCTCCCTGTCCGGAATCTCCGCTATCAGGGCCTGCAGTTCCTTGAGGTCCTTGGCCCTGGCTATCACCAGATGAGTATCCAGATCCTTGACCACGAAATCTCCGAAACCGAACTCCTCGCTTATATATTCGGAAAGCTGAATGAGCAGGGTGCTGGAATATTTCTCTATAAAGCCGGCTCCTATCTCCCTGGCAATCTCAGCCACACTGCCCTGCGAAGACTGCAGGATGATGGGCATCTGCGGAATGTCCTCCCTGATGTAGCGGCACAGATCTATACCGGCATCTATCTTCTCCATCTCCGGCCTGTCCCCCTTGTGCATGACGAAACCCACATCGGATATCACTCCTAGCAGGTTCTTGCGGTACTTGGTGTACAGTTCCATGGCCTCGTCGTAGTTGGTAGCCAGAAGTATCTTGGGTCTGGCCCGCTTGCGGATCTTGAGCTGCTGCTCGTTCAGGGCCTCTTTCAGAAACTCCGCACTCTGCTTGAGCACCAGTTTGTAGAGCGCGGGCAGATAGGTGGAGTAATACCTTATCGAGTCCTCCACCAGCAGTATGGCCTGCACTCCTGAGGAAAGGATGTCGGCATCGGCGTTCATCCTGTCCTCAAGCAGCTTGACTATGGCAAGGATAAGGTCGGCGTTGCCGTTCCAGGTAAAGATATAGTCGATGGCCGAGCGGTCGGCGGCCTCAATCTTCTTGAGCAGTTCCTTGGAAAAATTGGTCAGGATGACTATCGGTATCCCAGGCCATTTCTCACGGATAAGCCGCGACTGGTCGAAAATGGCGGCGTCCCGGATATTGAACATATCCACTATCAGGTCATACTCCGGATCCTTCTCCAGAAGTTCCATTGCCTCCTGAGTGGTATTGACCCAGGTAAAAACTGGTGGGTTGCTGATGTTCAATTCGATATATTCCCGGTAAAGCTGAGCCTCTATCTGCCCGTCCTCCTCCAGGATGTAGGCATCGTAGCTGCTGGATATCATGAGTATCCTGCGTATGCGCTTTACCATCAATGAATAATAGTCCGTTCTCACCAGTCTCGTCTGGCCCGTAGAATCTGTCCTGTCCATAGTCATGTGCGGTATCGTTGATATAAGAGGTTCAAATATACGCATTTTGAGGGATTTATTCCCATATTTTCACTAACTTCGCCCCATGAAGACTCTTACCATGCTGGCGCTGGCCGCCTTGACAGCTGCCGTTACAGACACTCCCGCTGCAGCACGGGACATCATCCCCGATACCTGCACCTACACCAACCCGATACTCCACGCCGACTACTCCGACCCCGACGCCATACGGGTCGGCGGCGACTACTGGATGACCGCCTCCTCGTTCAACCACGTGCCCGGCCTGCAGATCCTGCACTCGGCCGACTTAGTGCACTGGAAGATAGTCAATGCCGCCCTGCCCAGGATGAGCCCTGAGGAGGATTTTGCGCTGCCCTCTCACGGCAACGGTGTCTGGGCCCCCGCCATCCGCCACCACGACGGCCTCTACTGGATATTCTGGGGCGACCCCGACCGCGGCATATACTGCATCACAGCCGAAGATCCGGCAGGACAATGGAGCACGCCGCATCTGGTCATCGAAGGCCGCGGCATGATCGACCCCTGCCCCCTCTGGGACGATGACGGAAGGGTATGGCTGGTACACGGCTGGGCCGGCAGCAGGGCTGGATTCAAAAGCGTCCTCTCCCTCCGCGAGCTGGCTCCGGACTGCAGTGGCCCCGTCGGCGAGGAGATCCTCATCTTCGACGGCAAGCACAACGGCAATCCCACCGTAGAAGGACCGAAATTCTACAAACGCGACGGATGGTACTACATTTTCGCTCCGGCCGGGGGAGTCAAGGAAGGGTGGCAGCTCGTCCTCCGCTCCCGCAGCGTCACCGGACCCTACGAGTACCGCAATGTCCTGGCCCAGGGCTCCACAGCCATCCACGGCCCCCATCAGGGCGCATGGGTTGAGGACACTGAGGGCGGCCACTGGTTCCTCCACTTCGAGGACCGCTACGCCTACGGAAGGGTGGTCCATCTCCAGCCCATGACCTGGGATGATGAAGGCTGGTGCGTTATGGGCACCGACCCCGACGGCGACGGCACCGGCGAGCCCGTCTCTTCATGGCAATGTCCTCCCGTATCCGCCTCCGCCCGGCAGTTGAAGGGTCCCGACGCATTGGAACGCTCCGACAGCTTCACCGCCACGGAACTCTCCCCTATCTGGCAGTGGCCCGCCAATCCGGCTGTGGGACAATATTTTCTAAATCCCTCGGAAGGCAGCCTACGCCTCATCTGCCGTCCCCTGCCCGAAGGCTCGCGGAGCCTCTGGGACTCCCCCGCCCTGCTGCTGCGCAAGCTCATTGGCCCGGAAGACTCCTTCACCGCCCGTCTGAACTTCCACCCCTCCTACGGGGGTGACCGCGCCGGCATCACCGTCATGGGCGAGAGCTACGCCGCCCTGAGCCTGCTCTACGAGGACGGCTCCGTATACCTGACCCACGGCATCTGTGAGGGAGCCGACACCGGAGCCTCCGAGACAGAGACCGCCCGTATCCTCCTCTTCGGTCCCGAAGACCTGCAGCCCTCCTCCGGCAGCGGTGTCTCCGTCCCCGGCATTGTCCTCCGCGTCGAGATAGACGGCCGCTCGGTCTGCACATTCTCCTACAGCACCGACGGCAAGCGCTTCCGTCCCATCGGCGAGACATTCACCGCCCGGGCCGGACGCTGGGTCGGAGCCAAGACCGGCTGCTTCGCCACCGCATTCATTCAGAAGAACGACGGCGGAACCCTCGACATCCTCGAGGTACAATAAAAAAAGGACCTGCCCTATCCGGACAGGTCCCTTTCAACCCCTTCATCGCATTATAACGGGTAAAATGCGATGAGTTAGAAATTAAAAAAGTTTTTGGCGTTGTAGTAGGAGATGTCCTGGACCATCTGATGGATCCGGGGCATCTCGCTCTTGGGCAGACGTCCGCTCTCCACATCCTCGCCTATCACGCTGCAGAGGATTCTGCGGAAATACTCGTGGCGGGGATAGGAGATGAAGCTGCGGGAGTCGGTGAGCATGCCCACGAAACGGCTGAAAAGACCGAGGGCGCTCAGAGCGTTCATCTGCTTGCGCATGCCGTCCTCCTGATCCAGGAACCACCAGCCGGAGCCGAACTGCATCTTGCCGGGCACGGTGCCGTCGTTGAAGTTGTAGGCCATGGTGGTGAGCACCTCGTTGTCTCCGGGGTTCAGGCAGTAGAGGATAGTCTTGGCCAGCTTGCCTTCCGAGGCCAGACGGTCGAGGAGACGGTTGCCGGCGGCGGCGCAGTGTACGTCGTGGATAGAGTCGTAGCCGGTGTCGGGACCGAGCTGGGCCATCATGCGGGAATTGTTGTTGCGGATAGCTCCCACGTGGAACTGCTGGGTCCAGTCGCTGGCGGCGTCCATGGCTGCGAAGTCATAGAGCATCGCGCTGCGGAACTTATCCAGTTCCTCGGCGTCGGGAGTTTTGCCGTCGAGAGTGTTGCGGAAGATCTTATCCACCTCCTTCTGGGTGTAATCTGCGGCATAGAATGTTTCCAGACCGTGGTCGGAGAGACGGCAGCCCATCGAGGCGAAGAAGTTGTGGCGGCGCTGCAGGGCCTCCAGCAGGTCGTCGTAGGTGCGGATTTCCATACCGGCAGCTGCTCCGAGGCTCTCAATATACTTGATGTAGGCCTCGGGATTCTCGATTGCCATGGCCTTGTCGGGCCTCCAGGCAGGCAGGACCTTCACTCCGAAGGGCTTGTCCATGATGGCCTTGTGATACTCCAGGGAGTCGGCGGGATCATCGGTGGTGCAGACCACCTCTACGTTGAAACGCTTCATCAGGCCCTGGGCGCGGAACTCCTCCGTGGCTAAAAGTTCGTTGCAGCGGTCGAAGATTTCCCTGGCATTCTCCGGCTTAAGCAGGTCATGGATGCCGAAGACACGGGCCAGCTCCAGGTGGGTCCAATGATAAAGGGGATTGCGCATCGTGTAAGGCACGGTCTCAGCCCACTTGCTGAACTTCTCGAAGGGGGTACGGGAGCCGGTGATGTACTCCTCGGGCACACCGTTGCCGCGCATGGCTCTCCATTTGTAATGGTCGCCTCCGAGCCAGAGCTCGGTGATGTCGCGGAACTGGTAGTTCTCGGCTATCATCTTGGGTACCAAATGACAGTGATAATCTATAATCGGCAGTTTCTCAGCACTTTCGTGATAGAGTTCCTCAGCTGTGCCATTGCTGAGCATGAAGTTTTTGTGGATGAATGAAGCCATATATTTTACCTTTAAATGATATTCCTAAGGTCAATGCTGACGCAAATGTAAGAATTAATTT
>DHKFR23501__coassemble_822_pt1 | contig 35211 bp, 26 predicted proteins | sample DHKFR23501__metabat2_low_PE_038 | metagenome-assembled genome bin DHKFR23501
GGAGTCTGCCTTCTGTTTCGCGATTTCAGCAGAGACTGTCCCGGCATGGGTCAGGAGCTCTTTGCCGGAAAGTGACAGGAATTCGTCAAGTTTCTGAATCCAGTCCTTCATATACATCGGTTTGTGAGACTTGGCCTGGAGTTCTGCAAAATCAAGGTAAAGGCTGACGATACGGTTCAGGGTATCGAGTTCGTCGGGTGAAAGGTAGTTTTTGGCGATTCCGGCATCAGTTCGTTTCGGCAATGCTCCAGTCCAAGATGTCAGCCCCATAAAGTCCTTGTCGGCATTGGCTCTGCTGTGAATGACTTCCGCCGCAGTATGTCCGTGAGCGGAGAAGTGCATCTTGTTCTGGACTGTCTTGAAGAACTTCTGCGTGGCTTCTGTTCTCGGGTCATAGTCTATGCTGAGGGCATAGATTTCCAGAATCTTGCGATAGAATACCTTTTCCGAGGAGCGGATGTCCCGAATGCGTGCCAGGAGTTCGTCAAAGTAATTGCCTCCGCCGGCGCGTTTCAGAAGATCGTCGTTCATAGCAAAGCCTTTGACAAGGTACTCGCGCAGTACTTGCGTGGCCCAGATGCGGAACTGTACGCCACGGTGGGAATTGACCCTATAGCCGACACTGATGATTACATCGAGGTTGTAGTATGCTATGTTTCGTTCTACTTTCCTGTTTCCCTCGTTTTGAACTGTTGCAAAAAATGCAACAGTTGAATCCGGATTCAGTTCCCCAGATTCAAAGACATTGCGGATATGCCTTGAAATGGTGGACTTGTTGCGCTGGAACAGTTCGGCCATCTGATCTGCGGTAAGCCACACTGTATCGCCTGATAGAGTGACATCTATCCGGCTTTGCCCATCTTCGGTCTGATAAAGTATAATATTTCCCTGTGGTGTTCCGTCGGCCATGGCTTGCATATTTCCGTTCAATAAAATAACAAATGTAGGAAAAATTTGCAATTTATGTTTACAGCAGCTTTTCGTAGGCCATGCGCTCGCCGGCATCGTAGCGGATGCGGCCGCAGTAGGTGAAGCCGAGGCGGGAGAAGACGCGCTGCATGTAGAAGTTGTCGTAGTTGGTGTCGACTTTGAAGCTGCGGATGCCGCGGGAGATGGCTAAGTCGCAGACTGCCTGCATGTAGCGGACGGCCATGCCTTGACGTTTCCATGAGTCGGCGACCGCCAGCCGGTGCAGTACCACATAGGGCTGTCCGCTCAGCCATTTCCCGTCCCGCAGACCGTCATACGCAGGTTCTCCGTCAAAGACTACCGCTCCGTAGGCTATGATGTCCGGCTCCGGCTGTGTACTGCAGTTATCCGGTACGAGCACGTATCCCCAGCCGCGCCGCACGTCGTTCTCCAATATCGGCACGGTAGGGTAGTTCTCGTCCCACTGGTGCTTGCCCTCGCGGTACATCTGGGCCTTGGCCTGCAGGATGATTTCCCAGATGGCCGGAACCTCTTCCATAGCAGCCGGCCGCAGCCTATATCCGTTATCAATGTGTATATCGTTCATGCTTCAGGATTCCCGTCGGTCTTTTGGTCTGGGCGTATTTTGCTTCTCCGTCTGCGTACTGCATAGAACCCTGCCATTATGAAATCGATTACGGCTATGATAAAAGGTGCTGAAGTGAAAACTGCCGATCCACGGTATCCGAGCAGGGCCCATATCAAGAGTCCGCATCCTATCACTGCGTAAATTATTGCGTTGGTTTTATCCGAATATTGCTTTGCCATAATCATTACTTCATGAATACGAAGTACACCGCCAGGATAAGGCAGACGAAGGCGGCGATATGGTTCCAGTGGAAGGTCTGGCCCTTGAATACCAGTATCGTGAAGAGTGAAAATATGGTCAGGGAGACTACTTCCTGTATCACCTTGAGCTGGACGAGGTTGAAGGGGCCGCCGTTGTCCACGAAGCCTATGCGGTTGGCGGGGACTTGGAAGGAATACTCGAAGAGGGCGATGCCCCACGAGAAGAGGATGACCCCGATCAGAGGCCAGTTGTCGATGAGCTTCATCTCCTGCAGCTTGAGGTGTCCGTACCATGCGAAAGTCATGAATACGTTGGACACCATCAGCAGCAGTACAGTATAGAATCCAGTCATATCGGAAACTGAATCAAAAGGAAGTTAGTCCACGAACTGAATCTTCGAGGCATCGCGGTCCTTTGCAGCAGGACTCTCGGCGGGATAGCCGAATCCGATGCAGTAAAGCAGCTCATAGCCCTCGGAGAAGCCCAGACGCTTCAGGTAATCAGCGGCCTCAGGCGACTTCATGAATCTTACCGGTCCGCCCAGGCAGCACGAGCCGATACCCATGGACCAGGCCGAGAGGATCATGTTCTCTCCGAGCAGCCCGCAGTCGATGGGCGACATGTCGTAGGAGGGGTCGTGGGCGATGAATACCACGGTGGGCGCATTGCGGAACATATTCTTGAACGAAGGGTCCTCGGCTGCGCGTGGATTGGCCTTGACAAAGAGCTCAGTCACTCCGTCAATGAACTCGGGGGAGTCCACCACGCGGATCTCCCAGGACTGGCGGTTCTGTCCGTTGGGCGCGTTGATACCGCACTCGAGAATCGTCTTCATGGTGTCGCGTCCCACAGCCACAGGCTGATACTGACGCACACTACGGCGGGTCATAATATTCTCAATCACAATGTCGGAGACACTCTTTTCGGAAGCAGTGCTCCCGGTCCCTGAACCATTCCCGCAGGATGTCAGGGCCACGGCGCATACCAGGGCCGCGGCAGATATTCTAAAAAGTTTCATAACCGGTTTATACTTAAAATTAAACACTAAGCAAACAGTTTCTCTATCTCCCGCACGATCCGATCCTTGTCCTCCGAGGGCGAGATGACCAGCGATGGCTTGAGCCAGTGTACCTTGCAGTCCTTCTTGAAGTGCTGCTCGCCACCGCCTGTGATATTGAGCATTATCACGTCATCGCGGCCCACGGCACCAGCCTTCACGGCCTGCTCCAGACCGGCCAGCGCGGCACCCGAAGCGGAGTAGATGTCAACTCCCTCCAGCTCCTTGAACATGGCGGCGCAATGGCGGATCTCGGCGTTGGTCACGGCGTACACATCTCCATGAGTATCGCACAGGCAGTCGTACACTCCTCCGGCGAGCGAATAGGGCGGGCGTCTGTTGGAGAGCACCTTGGCATCGATCATCGCGGCCTTCTGACGGGCCTCGTCGTCATCGAAGGGCAGCAGGTCCCTCTGACCGGCCTTCCATGCGTCGTACATCGGCAGGAAAGGCACGTTCTGCACCGTATGCAGCTTCATCTGAGCCGTACCGAAGCGGCCGTCCTCCAGCAGACGAAGATTGGCCTCACGGGCCGCAATGGCTCCTGTGCCGCTGCCTATGGCCTGGAAGTATGCGTCGGGTATCCGGCCGATCTCCACAGTGGCCGAGAGCACGGTCGTACCCATGCCGTCGCGGCGGGCCACATTCTTCGCGCCTCCCTCGTCGATGAACATTCCCGAGCTGCAGGCAGCCTGCGACAGGGCGATGGCGTCGAAATAGTCGCTGCCTTTGGGGGCGCAGACGAGCCTGACGCAGTCCTTGATGGGCTTCTCGAACCAGAGAGCGTCGATATTGTCCTCAGGCACGCAGAGCAGCAGGGGGATGTCGTTCTCCGAGCAGACCTTGGCGAAGGCCCTGGCCGTATTTCCAGCGGAAGCCACCGTCAGTATCTGCCTGCAGTCCTTGGGCAGACGGCCGCAGACGGAATAGGCCTCGGTCTCCTTGAACGAGCAGGTCTTCATCAGTGCCCCGCGCTCAGGCCAGTAGCCGGAAAATGCAATATAAAGGTTGCCCAGACCGAGGTGACGGGCCAGTCCCTCGCTCCTGTATGTCACGGTGGTGGCTGAGTCCTGCAGCAGGCGGTGTACCGGCAGCCAGTCGGCGAAGCGGTAGAATCCCCAGTCGCTGCCCTTGACGTCTATCTGCTTCTTCTGATAGACCGTGCGCACCAGCGAGGGCTTAGGCGATTCGGGGTCAGCCAGCATCCAGCCGCTGTCCGGAAATATCCGTCCGGTAGCCACATTCATCAGTGAGTACACTGTAGGAGTAAAATTCTTCATGGCGTGTATATCGTTAAGTTGTTATTAATTCATATTCTGAGCCACCACCTCGGCGAAGTCGCTCACCTTCCTGGGCGAATAGGGGGAGAATGTCTTCAGGCACAGGGGGCAGGCGGTGACAATCCTCTCGGGAGAGGCGTACATCAGGTTGTCCAGGGCCTTCAGGGTAATGTCCTTGCGGTCCTCGTATGACAATGTCAGGGAGCCCAGCGACCCTCCGCAGCAGATGCTCTCGTCGTGGTGCTTTTCCGCCTCCACGAGCTCTCCGGCCGCGCTCAGCACCCTCCGGGGCTGACGGTACACCTTGCAGCCGCGTCCCAGCTCACAGGGGTCGTGGTAAACCATCTTCTCTCCCGAGTTCCTGAGGGTTATCCGGCCGAGCCGCACGAGCTCGTCGAAGTATTCGGTATAATGCACGATGCGGATACCCTTTAGGTCGTAGTTTTCGCGGAAGACCTTGTAGCAGATTGGGCAGGAGAGCAGCAGGGTAGTGGCTCCGCTCTGCCGTATCAGCTCGGTGTTGCGGCGGATCATTTCCTGAGCCCTTTCATCTCTTCCGGCCAGTATCAGGGGCCGTCCGCAGCATATACCGCCGTCGCGGTCCATGAAGCTCCAGTCCACTCCGGCATGGTCCAGGACGACCGCTACGGCCTTGGAAATGACAGGGGTGAGCTGGGTCATGCAGCCGGCGTAGTAAAGGACTTTCTCCTGGGAGTTCTCCACGCCCTCAGGCAGGCTGTAGGAGGTAAAATAGCTGTAGTCCGCAGGGGCGGGAGCGGCCCTGAGCCCTCTCAGGCTCCGCTTGATGTTGCAGGAGTCCACGCCTACGGGGCAGACGGCGACGCACTTGCCGCACATCAGGCATTTGTCCGCGCTCTCCTCGCAGCGGGCCCAGTTGCGGCGTCTGAGCAGACGGTTGAAATATACCGTGGCGAAGCGCAGGTTCTTCTTCTGGCCCATCATCGGACATGCGTCGATGCACATTCCGCAGTTGGAGCAGGAGTATATCTGGGCGATGGAATAGCCTTTGCGGGGATGGGAGACCTTGATGCCGGCATTGCGCAGCACTATCAGGAAGGCTTCCGTGGGGATGTGCATGTACCGGGTGAAGGGCAGCAGCACGAAGAAGGTGCCGAGGAGGGTGGAGTAGGCCCACCAGGTCGGCAGGATGTGGTAGGTGTTGGTCAGGAAGTTGCTGAACAGCCAGTACATAGGGCGGGTGAGGAAGCTGCCTCCGGCGATACCGGCGGTGAAGCTCTCGGCGAGGAGCCTGACGGGGAAAATGGCCCACAGGCAGTACATGGCAAGACGGTCCGGTATCTGGTTCCTGGTGGTCCTGCGCATGCCGAACATCATCGAGCGTATGCGCTTGAACATGGCCAGGAAGACTCCGCTGAGCACCACAAGCAGGAAGAAGTCCATCAGGAAGAAGAAGAACGAGCCCTTGAGGGTGTGGTCGGTCTCCATCACGAAGAACCTGAAGAACACTGGGTAGTAGAAGGTCGAGAGACGGTCAGGCACGAAGAGCCAGGTCTCGATGTGGCCCAGGACTATCAGCATGAACCATCCGAAGGCAATGCTCGAGTGCATGTAGCCTAAAAGGGGCTTGCGCTTCCATATCTTGGTATGCAGGAGGACGTCGCAGATGATGTCCTTGAGATTGATGATCCAGAGTCTGGGATTGATCAGGGAGAGGAAGAACTTCTTTCGGTCCGCGGCCGGCAGCTGAACTATGACCCGGATAATCCCTATGACGAGATAGGTGATGATGAAGATCATGCCTATCACGAATGGGAGGACGAAATCGTTGTATCCTGATATGAACCTGTCTTTCACTTCTTTTGGTAGATTTTAGTTACACTTAGTATCAGATGCCTGGTGTTGATGCCGCGGGGGCAGACTATCAGGCATTTGCCGCAGAGCATACAGTGGGAGACCATCCTTAGGGCCTCGTCCTCGCGGCCTCGTCCGAGCAGCAGTATCACCCTCCTGAGGTTCATGTCGCTGTGTCCGGCCGTGGGGCAGGAGGCCGCGCATGAACCGCAGGCCATGCACTTGAGCACGTCCGGCTCCTCGCGGGCAAGTTCCTCGAATCTGGTCCTGTCGAACTTGTCCAGATTGATGGCGGAGCTGGGTGATATGCCGTATCCGAAGTCTATCATTGCTCCTGGAGGTATTCGTGAATACTTGTAGCGGCGGCCCTGGCCTCTGCCATGGTCTCTGGCAGGGTCTTGGGCCCGGTGCATGCTCCGGCGTAGAACACTCCCGTGCAGTATGACGCCTGGGCGGCCGTGAGGGAGTCCTTGGGCTTGAGGAAGCCGTCCTCCATGGTGGAGAGCGCAAGGGTGCGCGCGATGGGGTCAACGGCCCTGTTGTGGGACATTCCGGCCATCAGCACCAGCAGGTCGAGAGTGACCCTGAGCGGCTTGCCGGAAAGGGTGTCCTCGGCCTTGACGAAGAGATGCCCGTCCTTGTCCTCGGAAACCTCCGAGACGCGGCCCCGGACGAAGATTACGCCATATTTCTTCTGGGCCTCGAGATACATGTCCTCGTATCCGCGGCCGAACATTCTCAGGTCCATGTAGAAGCAATATACCACCGCATCGGGGAACTTCTCCTTGATCTCGCAGGCCTGCTTTACCGCTGTGGCGCAGCAGACCTTGGAGCAGTAGCGGTTGCCCACCTTCTCGTCGCGGGAGCCCACGCAGTGCACGAAGCCTATGCGGCGGGGATTGTCGACGGCAGGCACCGGTATACCGGAGAACCAGTCCTCTAAGTCCGCATTGGTGATTACCCTGTCATAGATGCCGTAGCCGTATTCCTCCTTCTTGGATGCGTTGAAAAGGGTGAAACCTGTGGTCAGCAGCAGGGCATCGGCCAGGACTGAGAGACCGTTGGAGAGGATGACATTGTAGCCCCTCTCGAGTTTATTGACCTGAGTCACCTCTGTAGCAGTGAACCACTTGATCCGTCCCATCGATGCCGTCAGCTGACTCAGTACGTCCTCCGCCGGTGTTCCGTAGGGGAATAGCCTGTCCCAGCGGCACAGATGTCCGCCCAGACGGCTATCCCTCTCCACGAGGAATACGGTATAGCCCATTGCGTCCAGAGCGCGGGATGCCTCTATTCCGGCCGGTCCTCCGCCGATTACCACTATATTGCGCTGTTGATTGCTTATTTCCATATATGAAGATTAGAATATTCTGATATTGGCAGGGCTGGCGGGTACTCCGAGGTCCTTGCCGCCCAGTCCCTTGTATTTACGGGATTTGTCGTACTTCACACCCATTTTATCCAACAGAGGCTCGACGGCCACCTGATGCATCTGCAGGCCGAGGTCCCAGGGATCGTAGCCCATGACCAGCGCGGCCACCTCCTCGGAGGACAGCACGGGGATGCCGTAGCCGGGGGTGTCGCCGTAGGTCTTGCCGGTAGTCTCGGCGATGACGTACTGCCAGCGGTCTAAGAAGTAGTTGCAGCCCGGGCAGTTGGTGATGATCAGGTCGGGGTGGAAGGGTTCCATCGACTCGAACTTCTTATAGGTGTTGGTCAGTGAGTAGCCTCTGTTGGCCTTGACCAGGTACTGCCGGAAACCGAAGCCGCAGCAGTGCCTCCGCTCGGGGTAGTCCACCACGCTGCCGCCCAGGGCCTCCACCAGTCCGGCCAGGACGCGGGGATATTCGGCTCCGCCCACGGACTTGGAGGGGAAAATCTTGGAATAATGGCAGCCGATGTGCTCCACCACTTTCAGGGGCTCTCCGGTATGCACGTTGATCAGCGGGTACTTGGCCTGCTCGGAGATCAGGAAGCGGTAGTGGTACATCATGTCGCTGGAGTGCATCAGGAAGTCCGGCTTTACGAACTCCCTCTTACATGCTTTCCACAGCAGTTCGTGTATCTTCTCCTCGATCTCCGGATGCTCCTCCCATGTCTGGAGAATCTCGGTATGCAGACCGAAGGAGGTGACGCAGGATACCACGAAATTCCTGTAGCCGGCCTGGTTCATCAGGGAGAACTGACGGGCGATGATGGTCATGGAGGTCTCCTCGGGGGTGGTGTCGCTGTGATAGGCTATACCGCCGCAGGTGGTGTGGAGGGGATCCTCGTAGAAGTCCTTGCCGAAGCGGTTGCGTACTATGTCTAAGAAGGCCTGCTCAGCGCCAGGATTGAAGTTCTGGCGGATGCAGCTGCGGGCGTAGAAATACTTGTCATCGGGTATCTCCTTCTGGAACTCGGACCATATTTTTTTCTTTCCTTCGTAATTCATGCGGTACTACTGATTCTGTTGGTTAAGGTGCTCACCATGAGTCTCATTGAACACTTCATTGAAATACTCTTCCTCGCTCAGTCCCATCTCCTGTGCTTTCTTGCGCGAGAGGTCCTTAATCTTCCCGACCCGGGCCGAGCCGCCGGTCACGTCGAATATCTTCTGCAGGTCCTCGAGGGATTCGGGGGCAATCTTGCGCAGGGGACCCGGGCCGCTGCGGCCGTAGTTGGCGCCCACGCGGTCGTACACGTCCTGCAGATGGTCCTCGATCCATTTGCCCACCGTCCCGTATTCGGGATGATTCTCGTACTTGAAAGTCTCGGGATGGACGCAGTAGCCGTAATTGAGGACATTGCCGCAGAGCACCTTGGCTAAGGCATACTGCTGCCGGCCTTTCTCGGACTCCACGAAGTAGCCCAGCTCGACGGAGAGGGTACGCAGGGCGATGATGACCTGCCCGGGGGCATTGGTCCTGGGACAGCGGGTCACGCAGGACATGCACTCGCCGCAGTACCATATCGTATCGCTCTTGAGCAGCTTGATGATCTCCTCGTCGTCCTGAGTCTGGACGATGTTTACGATGTTCTTGGGGTTGTAGCGGTAGAATTCGGCAGCCGGGCACACAGCGGTACAGGTTCCGCAGTTGATGCAGGCCTTCAGTCCCTCCTGGAGCCGGACGTCGCTCATCAGCCGTTCGTATATCTTACCCATAAAAGGAATACTGTGGTCTATTTATATTCGTCCCAGGACTTGATCTGGATATTGTCGAGGGGCATGTTGCAGAATGCCGTGATAAATGCCGATGCAAGTCTGGTGTTGGTTATGATGGGAATGTTGAAGTCCACGGCGGCGCGGCGGATGCGGTAGCCGTTGTCCAGTTCTTCCTTGGTGAGATTCTTTGGGATATTGACCACCAGGTCTATCTTGCGCTCGTGAAGCATTTCAAGGGCCTGAGGCTCTCCGGCTTCCGACGGCCAGTACACCAAAGTGGCAGGGACCCCGTTGTCCACCAGGAATTTATAGCTGCCTCCGGTAGCATAGATCGTGTAGTTGTGCTTGGCCAGCAGCCTGCAGGCGCTCAGGAGCTCGACTTTCTGCTTGGCGTCTCCTGAGGACACCAGGATATTCTTGCCGGGCACGGTATAGCCTACTGAGAGCATGGCCTTGAGCACAGCCTCGTTGGTGTCGTCGCCGATGCAGCCCACCTCTCCGGTGGAGGCCATGTCGACTCCGAGGACGGGGTCGGCCTTCTGCAGACGGGAGAAGGAGAACTGGGAGGCCTTCACGCCCACGTAGTCGATATCGAAGGCGCTCTTCTCGGGAGGAGTGACCTTCTCGCCGGTCATGACCTTGGTGGCCAGTTCGATAAGGTTGATCTTAAGCACCTTGGACACGAAGGGGAAACTTCTCGAGGCTCTGAGATTACACTCGATGACCTTGATGTCGTTCTCCTTGGCCAGGAACTGGATGTTGAAGGGGCCCGAAATCTTCAGGGCCTCGGCTATCTTGCGGGCTATCTTCTTGATCCTGCGGGCGGTCTCCACGTACATCTTCTGGGGCGGGAACTGAATCGTAGCGTCACCCGAGTGTACGCCGGCGAACTCGATGTGCTCTGAGATGGCGTAGGCTATGACGGTGCCGTGGTCGGCTACTGCGTCGAACTCTATCTCCTTGGCGTGCTGGATAAATTCCGATACGACAACAGGATGCTTCTTAGATACTTCCGCCGCCAGCTTCAGGAACTGCTCGAGCTCGGTATCGTTGGAACATACGTTCATCGCCGCACCCGAAAGCACGTAGGAGGGACGCACCAGGACGGGGAATCCCACGTCGCGGATGAAGCTGTGAATGTCGTTCATCGAGGTCAGTTCCCTCCAGCGGGGCTGGTCTATGCCGAGACGGTCGAGCATGGCCGAGAAGCGGTTACGGTCCTCGGCGTTGTCGATGCTGTCGGCGGTGGTGCCGAGGATGGGCACCTTAGCGGCGTCGAGACGGGTGGCTAAGTTGTTGGGAATCTGTCCGCCCATGGATATGATGACTCCGTGCGGCTCCTCCAGGTCGCAGATGTCGAGCACCCTCTCGTAGGTAAGCTCGTCGAAGTAGAGGCGGTCGCACATATCGTAGTCGGTGGATACGGTCTCGGGGTTGTAGTTGATCATGATGCCTCTCCAGCCGCTCTTGCGGATGGTCTGCAGGGCGTTGACGCTGCACCAGTCGAATTCCACGGAGCTGCCGATGCGGTAGGCGCCCGATCCGAGCACGACAATCGACTTGCCGTCATGCTCGTAGGCTATGTCAGATGCAGTACCGTTGTAGGTAAGGTAGAGGTAGTTGGTCTGGGCGGGGAACTCGGCCGCGAGGGTGTCGATCTGCTTGACGACGGGCAGCACTCCGAGCTTCTTGCGGTACTCGCGCACCTTGATAACCATCTCCTCGGAGTCGATGCCATCCTTGAGGATGTGGCGTCCGATCTGGAAGTCGGAGAAGCCCTGGCATTTGGCCTTGCGCAGCAGAGCCTTGTCCAGCTCCTCGAGGGAGTTCAGGGCCTTGAGCTCCGCAGCCGTGTTGATGATGTTCATCAGCTTGTCGATGAACCAGCGGTCTATCTTGGTGAGCTCGTGTATCTTCTCTGGGGTATAACCGTGGATAAGGGCCTTGGAAATGACGAAGATGCGGTTGTCGGTAGGCTCCCGCAGGGCCTTGTCGATGTTCTCTATCGGTATTTCCTTATTGCCTGTGAAGCCGTGCGCTCCCTGGCCGATCATTCTCAGACCCTTCTGCAGGGCCTCCTCGAAGGTGCGTCCGATGGCCATGACCTCGCCGACGCTCTTCATGCTGCTGCCGATCTCGCGGGAGACTCCGTGGAACTTGGAGAGGTCCCAGCGGGGAATCTTGCAGACTACGTAGTCAAGGGCGGGCTCGAAGAATGCCGGAGTGGTCTTGGTGATGGAGTTCTTCAGCTCGAACAGGCCGTAGCCTAAGCCGAGCTTGGCGGCCACGAAGGCGAGGGGATAGCCGGTCGCTTTAGATGCCAGTGCCGAGGAACGGCTCAGACGGGCGTTGACCTCGATGACGCGGTAGTCCTCGGAATTGGGGTCGAAGGCAAACTGCACGTTGCACTCGCCGACGATGCCCACGTGGCGGACGATCCTTATCGAGAGCTCGCGGAGCAGGTTGTACTCATGGTTGGTGAGGGTCTGGGAGGGAGCGACCACGATACTCTCGCCGGTATGGATGCCGAGCGGGTCGAAGTTCTCCATGTTGCAGACCGTAATGCAGTTGTCGAAACGGTCGCGCACCACTTCGTACTCTATCTCCTTCCAGCCCTTGAGCGACTTCTCGACCAGTACTTGAGGTGAGTAGGAGAAGGCTTTCTCTCCCAGCTTGATAAGTTCATCTGGATTGTCGCAGAATCCGCTGCCGAGACCGCCGAGAGCATAGGCGGCGCGGAGAATCACCGGATATCCGAGCTCGGAGGCTGCCGCGAGGGCGTCCTCGATGTTGTTCACGGCATGACTCTTGATCGACTTGACGTGAATCTCGTCGAGCTTCTTGACGAAGAGCTCGCGGTCCTCTGTGTCCATAATCGCCTGGACGGGGGTACCGAGTACCTTCAGTCCGTATTTTTCCAGGATGCCGTCACGGTAAAGGGCCACTCCGCAGTTCAGCGCGGTCTGTCCTCCGAATGCCAGGAGAATGCCCTGAGGCTGCTCCTTCTTGATAACTGCCTCCACAAAGAAGGGAGTGACGGGGAGAAAATATATCTTGTCGGCAATACCCTCCGATGTCTGGACAGTAGCGATATTGGGATTGATCAGGATAGTCTCTATGCCTTCCTCGCGCATGGCCTTGAGGGCCTGGGAGCCGGAATAGTCAAATTCGCCGGCCTCGCCGATTTTAAGGGCTCCGGAACCCAGGAGCAGGACTTTCTTTATACTGGTGTCGATCATGATGTCTACAGCATTTTAATGAATTTGTCAAAGAGGAATTCGGTATCGGTAGGACCGCTGGAGGCCTCGGGGTGGAACTGCACGGAGAAAAAGCGGCCGCTCTTGTGCCGCAGGCCCTCGTTGGTGCCGTCGTTCATATTGACGAAGAGGGGCTCCCAGTCAGCGCCGAGGGTGTCTCCGTCCACAGCGTAACCATGGTTCTGGGAGGTGACGTAGCAGCGTTCGGTGCCTACGAGGCGGACCGGCTGGTTGTGGCTGCGGTGGCCGTATTTGAGCTTGAAGGTCGAGGCGCCTCCGGCCTTGGCTAACAGCTGGTTGCCCATGCAGATACCGAATATGGGCTTCTCCGCAGCCATGGCTTTCTGAATATTGCGGACAGCCTCGCCGCAGTACTCCGGGTTGCCGGGGCCGTTGGAGATGAACAGACCGTCGTACTCCATGGTGTTGAAATCGTAGTCCCAGGGCACGCGGATGACCTCGATGTCACCGGAGCGGAGGAGGCAGCGGAGGATGTTGTTCTTGACTCCGCAGTCGAGCAGCACTACTTTCTTCCCGGCAGGGTTGCCGTAACGGATCACCTCCTTGCAGCTGACTATGGCCACCTGGTTTTCCGAGCCCGGATCGTAAAGCGTCTCCGGTACGTCGAAGCCCTCGGGCACGATACAGCCGGGCATGGAGCCCTGCTCGCGGAGAATCTTGGTGATCTCCCTGGTGTCCACCCCGAAGATGCCGGGGATGCGGTACTCCTTGAGCCACTCATCCAGGCTCTTGACCGCGCTCCAGTGGCTGTACTTGAAGGAGTAGTCGGAGATGATCAGGCCCCGGACGTGGATGCGCTCGGACTCGAAGTTGACGGAAATACCGTCGGCCGTCTTCTCTTCAGGAACTCCGTAGTTGCCTACAAGAGGGTAGGTTACACATAATATCTGACCCGAGTAGGAAGGGTCGGTGAGGGATTCGGGATAGCCGACCATGGCGGTGTTGAAGACCACCTCTCCGTCGGCACGGCCCTCATAGCCGAAGGAAAATCCTTTGACCGCAAAGTCTTTTCCGAGATGTAATAGTGCTTCTTTCATATCTAAGAATGCAAAATTAGAAAAAATTGGCATTTGTGCCTTATCTTTGTGGTACAAAAAACCTACAGATGAAAAAAATACTCGTCACACTCGCAGCCATAGCGGCATTTACCAGCTATTTCACAGCCGCTTCGGCATATTCCCAGGAGACGCCTGAAAAGGACACGGTATATGTCATCGAAATCAAGCAGAACATCGACAACTCCTCCATGCGCAGGCTCAGCCTCGGGCTCGAGGACGCTCAGGCCAAGGGAGCTGACTACATAATCCTGCATCTGGACACCTACGGAGGGGCTGTGGACGCGGCAGACAGCATGCGCAAGGCCATCCTCCATGCGCCTGTCCCGGTAGTGGCCTTCGTGGACCTGCAGGCCGCCTCCGCCGGAGCCCTGATATCCATCGCCTGCGACTCGATATACATGAGGCCCGGGGCATCGATAGGGGCCGCTACGGTGGTCAATCAGAACGGGGAGGTAATGCCGGACAAATACCAGTCCTTCATGCGCGGGATGATGCGCTCCACCGCCGAAGCCCACGGGAGGAGGGCAGACGGCACCTGGTTCAGGGACCCGGCCATAGCGGAGAAAATGGTGGATACGGCGGGTGTCCTCAGCTTCACCCCGGACGAGGCGATAGAGGCCCGCTACTGCGAGGGCAAGGCCGAATCAATAGATGAGGTAGTGGAGCATATCGGACTGGAAGAATGTGATATAATCCATCAGGAGCTGTCTCCTCTCGAGAGGTTCATCCTCTTCATGATGTCTCCGGTCCTGCAGGGAATTTTCCTGATGATGATCATCGGAGGCATCTACTTCGAGGTGCAGTCCCCCGGACTCGGGCTGCCGTCCATCATAGCAATTCTCGGGGCAGTGCTCTATTTCTCGCCCCTGTACATCCACGGCCTGGCCATGAACTGGGAGATAGTGATGTTCGTAATAGGACTGATACTGCTCGGGGTGGAGATATTCGTCACGCCGGGATTCGGGGTGGCGGGCATCATCGGAGCCATCCTCTCCCTCGGGGCCCTCATCTTCGCAATGGTGGACAATGACCTCCTGTATTTCGAGGGGCACCTCAACCTTCAGGTCATCCTCACTCCCTGCGCCATAGTCCTGGTATCCACCGTCCTGGCCCTGATTCTGTCCATCTGGGGCGCATCCAGGCTCTTCCCTAAAAAGTCATTCTCCTACATCGCTCAGAAGACCGAGCTCAAGGGAGACGAAGGCTGGGTAGGAGTGGAGACCGGCTCCATCGCAGGATGTGTGGGACAAGAAGTTACGGCTGCCACCGAAATGTGTCCTTCAGGTAAGGTAGAATACGGCGGCAGGCAGTATGAGGCCGTCATGGAATACGGTTCGGCAAGCACCGGAGACCGGCTGAAGGTTATCCGCGCAGAGGGCGGCCGTCTGTACTGCGTCCGTCTTTCTCAATAAGCTCCAGCAGCACGTCTATGGCCTTCTCCTGAGGCACGGAGCGCACTACTGCCTCCTTGCCCCGGTAGATGGACACCTTGCCGCGTCCCTCGCCGATATAGCCGTAATCGGCGTCGGCCATCTCGCCCGGACCGTTGACGATGCAGCCCATGACCGCGATGGTCAGGCCGCGGAGGTGGGAAGTGCGGCGCTTCACTTCGTTGAAGGTGGACTCGATGTCGTAGAGGGTCCGGCCGCAACTGGGGCAGGCGATGTACTCGCACTGGGTGATGCGGCGGCGGGTGGCCTGCATTATGTCGGATTTAAACTGCTCTATCTCAGATTTATCCGCCTGCTTATCTCCATAGATGCAACGGATGTCGAAATCGTCTATTTCCTTATTGACCAGCATCGGCCCGAGGATGCACGAGGCCTTGACGATGAACTCCTCATGGGAGCCGCAGCGGAGCTCGAAGGAGGGCACTCCGTCCTTCACTCCGGTCTGATAGTCCGATGGCCTCCGGTCCGTATCGAAGAACTCCGCAATAAGTCTTGCGGGAAATATCTCGTTGACCGGAGGCTCGGTGAGGGATACCCTGACAGTGTCACCGATGCCTCGGGAGAGCAGGGTCGCCAGACCGGCCGCCGACTTGATGCGGCCCATGTCCCCGTTGCCGGCCTCGGTGACTCCGAGATGCAGGGGGAAGATGATGCCGCGCTCCTCCATCCACTGCTGAAGGAGGATGTAGGCCTGGGTCATGACCGGGACGTTGCTGGCCTTGAGCGAGAGCACCACATTGTAGAAATCCTCGTCGATGCACATCTGTACCCACTCCGACATGGCCTCCTGCATTCCTTTAGGTGTATTGCCGTAGAGTTCTGTTATACGGGAGCCTAAGGAGCCGTGATTGATGCCTATGCGGACGGCCGTACCGTGCCTGCGGCATACTTCCAGGAACCTGCGGAACTGGCTGCACGCCACCTCGTGGTCCTTGGCGAAATTGCCTGGATTGATGCGGACCTTGTCGGCCACTGCGGCTGCGGCGATGGCCACCTCCGAGGAGAAGTGGACGTCGGCCACCAGGGGAACGGGAACGCCCATTGCCCTGAGACGGGTCTTTATCTTCCCGAGAGACTCCACCTCACGGAGACCCTGGGTGGTGAGCCTGACCAGCTGCGAGCCGGCCTCATACAGGCCGAGACACTGCTGTACGGCAGCGTCCAGGTCATTGGTGTCGCAGTTGCACATACTCTGGACGACGGTCCTGCCTGCATCGTGTCCGATGAGCAGGCTATCTCCTATATTTGCAGTGATGTAGCGCATATCTATTTGAGTTTTACATGAAATCCCAGACTTATGCTGGCCTGCCAGGGGTAGCTGTATACCCAGGTGGTGCTGCTCATCTTTTCCGGATGGTAGAGCATTGACAGGGAGTAGTGGAAGATGCCTTCCAGATGCAGCTCGAAACGTTTTCCGATGATGTATGCGAGGCCTGCGCCTCCCTGAACTCCGTAATCGATGCGGTTGTCAAAGCAGTCAAAACCGTTTTCCTTGGTAGTGGCGAAGCGGTAGCCAAGGAACGGGCCTATACTGAGCAGAATACGGAAATGTTCGCCCATATCGACATGGAAAGCGGAGATGAGCGGCAGCTCAATGACGGAGACTGTCTGCTCGAAGTTCGGGAAGTTATACTCGCCGTTAATGAAACCGTATTTCGTGTATCGGAACCCGGTCTGGATTCCGAAATAGTCGATGACGCTCCACAAAGGATGGTAGTAGGTGTAGAGTACCGCGACGTTGACAGGAGACTGAATGGGCTTGATACCCATTTCAGGGGTCATCGACACGCTGGTGAAGGAGTAGTCATACCGTACGCCGATAAGGTGCTCGGGATACTTGACCGGTTTGATTACTATCGCCGTGTCCCACTGAATTCCCGGTTTAATCTTGGTCGTGTCATTCTGTGCATACAGTGACAAAGAAGTGAGCAGTAGGATAAAAGCTATTGTTATTTCGCGTAATGGTCTCATTTGAACATCTCTCCGATATCTATTGTCTGTATGAGTTCCGTACGTTCGGGAAGAGTCAGAATGTAGGCATCGTTGCTCATAGAAGCACTGTTGAAACGGTACATTATAACTTTTTCGGGCTGTTTCCGTTCAAGCAGGTTTCCGGTGTCAATCTGTCCGTTGCCGTTCTTGTCTTCTGTGATACGTATGGAATAGGTGCCGGCACTGAGGTAAGGGAAGAGCAGTACTGAAGCTGTGTCTATGCTGTAGGTCCTGAAGACCTTGGTACGCTTGTCGTCAACCAGCTCTATCATGTATTTCTCATGTACGTTCATTGCCTCAACTGTCAGTGAACTGAGATTCTCGTCATTAGGCAGACTGAATTTTTTGAGCAGACTGTCGCAGTAGAGGCCGTCAATATCCATGAACAGGCTGTCCGGTATTCTGAGCGTATACTCGAAGCCCGGGGTCAGCTTGTCCTGCATGCGCAGTATGAAACGGCGTATATTGGCTGTGTCCCTTTCTACGGTGAAAGGAGCCGGTGCAATCTGTTCCCTTGTATTCTTCGAAGTAATGGTGATTGAGTCAAAAGGGGTCTGGATCATCGGCGACTCGAAGAGGATTACGATACCGTCCTGGTCTATCTTCTCGGGTGAGGCGTCAACTTCGTATACAGCCGCAGTATCAACTTCCTCGACCATTTCTCCCCATCGGTTCTCCACCATTTTGCCCTTGGGCCTTATCATGCGGACAGTATCGGTGACAGGTACAAGTATGTTCAGGGAGTCATCGGTACGGTGGTATGTGAGACGCATCTGCAGGGTGTCGGGCACGGGCCCCTGGTCGTTGATCCATATGGTGATGCTGTCCCTGTAGAAGTTGTGTTCCATCAGGAGCTTATCCTCGGGGATACCATCGAGGATGATAGAGTCGATCTGCGGGTATGGTGCGGCGAATTTGAGGTACATCTGTCTACGGGACATTCTCTCCCGTGCTCTCAGCAACTGCTTCTGTGACACTTCCTTGAACATGGACAGGGATATCTGGGCAGGACGTGCCAGGCAGGCAAGAGTATCTGTCATGGCTATGGTTTCCAGCTCAGGCAGGCCGGGACGCATGACGCTCCTGGGCAGTACCAGAGTGTCCAGGAATGCAACTCTCTCCTGATCCGGATCATAGAGATTGTTGTTGTTCAGGTCTTCTATGGCAAAGACCCTGTAAACTGTGTCTACTGGCAGGTTCCTGACGGTAAAATAGCCCCATGTATCGCTCTTGGCGGCAGCTCTGGGCCTGAGCTTGTATATCGCTGAGTCGGAGGGGTCGGTGTGGAAAAGGACCGTGATGTTCGGCATCGGCAGCATAGTGGCGGCTTCTACGATGTTTCCGGAGACGAAGAGCGAGTCGATATGGTCTCCGGTCGAGAAGCTGTGGATGTAGGGCGGGAACGGGTTCCCCTCATTGTTGTCCTTGATTGCCTCTCCGAGGGACAGGGAGTAGGTCTGATTGGAGTCCAGAGGCTCCTCGAATGATACCAGCACTCTCTTGCCCTTGATTTTCGCTGTAGGGGGCTTGGACTGTGGCGGTGACAGGAAAATATTGGTTCCGGGACTGTTCAGTGCCACATACTCGTCAAATTCGAATGACAGTGTGCTGTGCTTGATGTCCCGCGGATGGCCTGTGGTGTTGTACGGCGGAAGCACTTCTACGAGTACGGGAGGGATGGTGTCCTTGGGCCCTCCCTCTGGAGGGGAAGAAGTGTTGGCGCATGACGGAGGAAATATTGTCAAAGTGAATATTCCCACTACTATCAGTGTGTTGATCAGATTTTTTCCTTTCTTCATCTCGCTATTTGTCCTCTTTGATGTCTATACGGCTGACGTTCTCAACGCCCTTGATTTTCTTGATATGGTCCATCAGGGTGGTAAGGTCCTCCGTGCTGCGTACATAACAGTCGATATAGCCCTCGAAGATGCTGTCATGCGTGGCGATATAGACTTTGCGGATATTGATGTTCAGTACGAGGGTTGTGACTTTTGTCAGTTCGTTTAGAATGCCCATCCTGTCCGTTCCGAATATCTTGATGCGGGCCAGAAAAGAGGCGACCGTGTTCTTGCTCCATTTTGCGTTGACTATCCTGTCGCCGTGGATGGAGGCAAGGTTGACGGCTTCCGGACAGGTCTTCTTGTGGACGACCACCTCGCCGTTGTCTGTGATGAAACCTACGATGGTGTCTCCGGGGATGGGATAGCAGCAGTCGGCTATGCGGTAGGTTATGGGGCTTTCCGGGTCTTTCCCCTGAGCCTCCTTGCCGGCCAGTATGAGATCGCGGTTCTTGTCAAGCTTGTTCTTTATGAGGCGGTCGCGGATCTCCGCATTTGTCATCTCATCGCCGGTGTCCGCCGTGCTGTCCTCCGCATCCTCTCCATCGCTGTTTTTCTTACCGCTGCGGAATAGGCGCAGGGTCCAGTAGATAACATTTTTGTTCTCAGTGTTCTTGCGCAGTATTTTCTCAAGGTCATTGAGAGAAATAATTCCGGTAGAAATCTTGTTGTACAGCTCTTCCTTGGTGTTTACACCGTATTCGCGCAGAAGTTTTTTCAGAACGTTGCCCTGCAGTTTGACACCATAGCCTGCCAATTCCTTCTCGAGCATCTCGCGGCCGCTCTTGATGCTGTCATCTATGTCGTCCTTCAGGGCCTCGTATACATAATTGCGTGCCTTGCCGGTATGGAGGAAGTCCAGCCATTCGGGCTGGGGTTTCTGGGACTCGGCGGTGATAATCTCCACCTGGTCTCCGTTGCGGAGGATGCTTGACAGGGGAGACAGCTTGAAATTGATCTTTGCGGCAATGGCCTTGTTGCCTATTTTGGAGTGGATGCTGTATGCGAAATCCAGCGCAGTGGATCCGTTCGGCAGGGCCTTGGACTCGCCTTTTGGCGTAAATACGTAGATTTCCTGGTCCAGCAGGGAGTCGTGGAACTTGTCCAGAAACTCCAGGGCATTGACATCCGGATTCTCCAGCACGTCGCGGACCATGTCCAGCCAGCGGTCCATCTCTTTCTCCGAACTGCTTTCCTCGCCTTTCTGCTTGTAGCTCCAGTGGGCGGCGATTCCTTTCTCAGCTATGGCGTTCATCCTCTCGCTGCGGATCTGGACTTCGACCCATCCGCCCCCGTTGCTCATGACCGTGCAGTGCAGAGCCTCGTAACCGTTGCTCTTGGGCCTGGTGACCCAGTCGCGGATACGGTCGGTCTTGGAAGCGTAGATGCCGGATACCAGGGAGTAGATGTACCAGCACTGGGTCCGCTCGTCCTCGTCGGGCTTGGGGGTAAATATTATGCGGATACCGTAGATGTCGTAGATGTCCTCGAATTCTACGTGTTTCTGCTGCATCTTGTGCCAGACGGAGTAGGGGGTCTTGGTCCGTTTGGTAATCTCGAACCGATAACCTGCATTCTCAAGAGCGTCGGCAACGGGTCTTATGAACTTGTCCATCGCTTCTCCCTTCTCCTTAATCACTCCGTCGATTTTGGCTACAATGTCATTGTACAGCTTGGGATCGCGTGTGCGCAGCCAGATGTTCTCCATCTCAGACTTGATGTTGTACAGGCCGAGGCGGTGGGCCAGAGGGACGAAGATGTACATCGTCTCGCTGAGAATCTTGTCCTTCTTGTAGTCGGGCATGGAGCCTATGGTGCGGATATTGTGCAGGCGGTCTGCCAGCTTGATGAGTACTACCCTTACGTCATCGTTGAGTGTCAGGATGATGCGTTTGAAGTTCTCGGCCTGGAGGTTGCCTCCTCCATCTGTGTCCATGGCTGCCTTTATTTTGGTCAGACCGTCCACGAGTGAGGCTATCTTCTCGCCGAAGAGCCGCTTGATGTCGTCTACGGTGTACTCCGTGTCCTCGACCACATCGTGCAGAAGGGCGGCTACGATCGATTTATAGCCAAGACCTATCTCATTTACGACGATTTTAGCCACAGCAATAGGGTGGAGGATATAAGGCTCTCCGGACCTTCGCCGGACACCTTTGTGTGCCTCGTTGGCAAATTCGAATGCCTTGATGACACCATCATACTCCTCCTGCGAGGCACAACGCTTCAGAGCTGCCAAGCGTAGTTCCTCGAATTCTTTGTTAATCAGGTCGTAGTCGCTTTTTGTGAAATCCATCCTGCAAAATTAATCAAAAAACTAATACAAAATGTCGCGTGTACCGTCTTTACGGATTTTTTCCAGACGTTCTTTCAGCGAATTCTTCTCGTCTCCCTCCGGCATCCTGGCCAGCTCCCTGTCAATGAGCTTGTAACCTTCGTCCTTGGTAAGGTCGGAAGAATAGTCCTCAAGATACTCCGCCAGGGTCAGAAGCGCGTTACGGGTGCAGAAGCGCTTGATGAATCCCGGTATGGCGAACTCCATGAAATGCTCTCCGGTACGGCCGACGCGGTAGCATGCCGTGCAGAAACTGGGTATGTAGTCGCGGGTCAGCAGCCAGCGTATCACCTCGTCCAGACTGCGGGTATCACCCACCTGGAACTGCTCCTCGTCGATGGCCTGCTCGACGCCCTTGCGCTCCTTGTTGTAGCCTCCGATCTCCAGCTTGGTGCCGGCGTCGATCTGGGATACGCCGAACTCCATCACCTCGTCGCGGATGGCCCTGGACTCGCGGGCGGTCATGATAAGACCGGTATAAGGCACTGCGAGCCTGAGGATTGCCACCAGTTTCCTAAAGTCCTGGTCTGAGACCTTATACGGCAAGTCGAGCTCAAGTCCGTTGGCCGGCTGTATCCTCGGGAAGCTGATGGTATGGGGACCGACACCGTATGTCTCTTGCAGATGTATCGCGTGGGATACCAGACTCAGCACTTCGAATCTCCAGTCGTACAGTCCGAACAGGGCTCCGATACCCATGTCGTCGATACCGCCCTCGAAGGCGCGGTCCATGGCATTCAGCCTCCAGAGATAGTTGCTCTTCTGGGTATTGTACGGATGATATTTGGCGTATGTCTCCTTATGATAGGTTTCCTGGAATACCTGGAATGTACCGATGCCGGCGGCCTTGACCACCTTGTAGCCCTCGATGTCCAGAGGGGCGGCATTGATATTCACCCTGCGGATTTCTCCGCTGCCGGATTTTGTAGCGTATGTCATTTTTACAGTATGCGCTATGAACTCCGGAGTGTACTTGGCGTGCTCGCCGTAGACGAGAATCAGCCTCTTGTGACCCTCGTCCTCCAGGGACTTCACCTCGCGTACCAGTTCCTCGTCAGAGAGGGTGTGGCGCACGGTGGTGCGCAGGGAGCGGCGGAATCCGCAGTACTGGCAGTCATTGGTGCAGTAGTTGCCGATGTAGAGTGGTGCGAAGAGCACGATGCGGTTGCCGTAGACCGAGCGCTTGAGCTCCCTGGCGGTCTCGAATATCTCGTGCAGGCCCTCGGGGGAGTTGACCGCTATCAGTGCGGCCGTCTCCTCTACGGTCAGGGGTTGTTTGGAAAGGGACTTCTTAAGGATTTCCCGATAGACTGCAGGGTCTTCCTTGGTATCGTGTATCAGGGACTGCAGCCTGTTGTCGTCGATAAAGTCGACAAAGCCTTTAGTCAGTTCTGTATTCATTGTATATCAATCTTTTAAAAGTTATCAGCTCATGTCTTCCAGCGGGTAGTTGTCCACATTCTGGAACACGTATGACAGTTCAGAGCCCAGCAGGACAATGAACCATCCTATGTTCAGCCACACCATGAAAAGGGGAATCGCTGCGAACACACCGTATACTGCGTTCAGTCTGGACACGAACATCTGGGTTTCCATGTACAGGTACTGTACTACGGTGAATGCCAGGGAGGAGATGGCGGCGGCCGAGAGGGCCGGCAGCAGTCTCACCCGCGCATTGGGTATCAGAATGTACATCACGGTCAGGACTATCACCATGAAGACGCAGAAGGCCAGCCATACCAGGAATGTGCTGATGGAGCTCAGCAGCGGTATCTCGAGTCCAAGGGCATTGATCCCGTCAGATATCGAGAGGGCCACTGACAGAAATACGATGATGATGAAAGGCGAGGAGACAATCGTAATGATATATGCCAGTATCCTTTTCCAAAGTATCCTGTTGCGTCCGGCCTTCCATATCCGGTTGAAAGACCATTCGATTCTTGTCATCATCCAGATTACCACCCAGAGGAATATCAATGACGAGATAATCCCGTATATGCCTTCCTGTGAGGCTGCGATGATGTTGTCGGCGAATGTGAGTATGTGGTCGACTACCGTATCACGTCCGAAATTGTCGTATATCAGCTCCCTCAGATGGTCTCCCAGTCCTGCGTAGTTGGATATGGCGAATGCTACTGCCAGAAAGGGCACGAAGGCCATGGTCGTGAAGAAGCTCAGGGCCACGGCCTGCTGACCGACGTTCTGGTGGGAGAAATTACGGGCAGTGAGCAGTACTATCCTGATATACCTGACGACCTTGGCCTTTGCCCGGCCAAGGTCGGAGGTGTTGATGTCCCAGATGCCGTCCCGGAAAAATTCCTTGAACCGTCTTATGTTATCCGCGCATTGCATCTACGAGCTTCTTGGCGAAGGCGGCAGTCTTCTCTAAGTCCGATGTGTAGGGACGGCCGAGGAACTCGACCGGATCTCCTGTGACAGGCATCTTGGCCTTCTCGGCGAATTCTTTCAGGGCTTTCGCTCCCGCTCCGTTCCAGCTTGAGCCTCCGAATATACCCAGAATCTTGTTCTGAGGTGCCGATACTGATATCTCATGGGTCAGCAGTGCCATCATCGGGTGCATGCCGGTGTTGTAGGCGCAGCTTCCCAGTACGAGACCCCTGTATTTCCAGATGGCCGTCAGCAGATAGGATACGTGTGTCTTGGACACATCGTATACGCGGATGTCCCTGACGCCCAGAGCGGATATCTGACGGGCTATTTCGTCGGCAAACTTCTCGGTATTGCCGTACATCGAGGCGTATGCTATTACGAAGCCGTCCTCGGCCTCATACTTGCTCCACTTGTCGTAAAGCGCCAGTACCTTGCCCGGATCCTTGCGCCAGATGAGGCCGTGGGAGGGGCAGATAATCCTGACCGGTACGCCCTCCAGCTTCTTGAAGGCCTTCTGCACCATGCCGCTCCACTTGCCCACGATGTTGGAATAATAGCGCAGCATGTCCTCCTCGTAGAATGCGAAGTTTGCGGTATCGTCGAAGATGCCGCCGTCCAGGGTTCCGAAAGATCCGAAGGCATCGCAGGAGAAGAGGATCTGGTCCACAGTGTCGTAGGTGACCATGGTCTCGGGCCAGTGCACCCAGGGCACCATCACGAAAGTGAGCTTGTGGTAGCCCAACTCGAGGATATCGCCCTCCCTGATCTCATAGACGTTCTCCGCGGGCAGGGGATAGTAGGACTCGAGAATCTTGAATGTCTTGCAGTTGGCCACCACCTTCACCCTGGGGTAGCGGCGGAGAATCTCGCCGATCATGCTGGAATGGTCGGGCTCCATGTGATTGACCACCAGATACTCCAGGTCGCGTCCTCCGATAGCGGAGTCGATATTGGAGAGGTAGTCGGGATCCGAGCCGTACTCAAGAGTATCCACCAGTGCGGGATGCTCGTCGGCGATGATGTATGAGTTGTAGGCCACTCCGTTGGGCAGGGGCCAGTTGTTCTCGAACAGGTGTTTCTTTCTGTCATTGGTTCCGATGTAGAACACTTTGTTGCTGATCTGGATCATATTGTAAAATAGGTTTAAGAGTTTATAATACTGTAAAATTCTTCCTCGCTTATAATTTTGATTCCCAGTTTGTCTGCCTTCGCAAGTTTTTCGGGTCCGGCCTTCTCCCCGGCCAGCAGGTAGGTGGTCTTGCCGCTGACCGAGCCGGTATTCTTGCCTCCGTGGGCTGTTATAAGGGCCTTCATCTCGTCCCTCGGGCGGGAGAAGTTGCCTGAGATGACCACGGTGCATCCTTCCAGGCGGTCGGAGAACCGCGATGATGCGGTGTTGTCTGCAAATTGCAGGCCGAAATCCCGGAGTTCCTGTATGATTCTTCTATGGTTTTCATTTTCAAAATACTCCGCCAGGGAGTCCGCTATCACATCCCCGATGTCCTCCACCTCCAGGAAATCCTCCCGCGAGGCCTTCTCCATCGCTCCGATATCCCTGAAACGGGCTGCGAGGGTCTTGGCGGTAGTCTCGCCTATATGCCTGATGCCCAAGGCAAACAGCACCCTACCGAAGGGCACCCGCTTGGAAGCCTCTATGCTGTCCAGGAAGTTGCCGGCGGATTTTTCCTTCCAGCCGTCCAGGGTCAGGAGCTTTTCCATGTCCAGCCGGTAGAGGTCCGGCAGTTCCCGGATATACCCCTTGTCGTAGAGCTGGTCGATGGTAGCCTCACCGGCATTGATATTCATGGCCTTACGGGAGATAAAATGCAGGAAGGCACCCTTGACCCTCGTCGGGCATGCCTCGTTGAGACAGTAGTGCCGGGCCTCGCTCTCGTCCTTGACCAGAAGGGAGCCGCAGTCGGGACAATGGGTGGGGAAATGGGGCAGGGGAGCGCCATCTGGCCGCTTCGAAAGCTCCACTCCGGTAATCTTGGGGATGATCTCCCCGCCCTTCTCCACATAGACCCAGTCTCCGATATGGATGTCCAGCTGCTCCAGCTGGTCGGCATTGTGGAGGGATGCCCGCCTGACGGTCGTGCCAGACAGGGAGACAGGCTCCAGATTGGCCACCGGGGTTATGGCTCCGGTACGTCCTACCTGATAGTCAATGGAAAGGAGGGGGGTGAGGTCCTGCTCGGGCTTGAACTTATAGGCCGTGGCCCAGCGGGGAGACTTGGCCGTAAAGCCCAGGCGGGCCTGGAGGGCCAGGTCGTCCACCTTGATGACGATGCCGTCGGTGGCGAAAGGCAGGTCCTTGCGGCGTGTATCCCATTCCGTGATGTAATCCCTCACCTGGTCCATATCCAGGCAGAGCCTGGAGTATTCCGATATGGGAAAATGATGGGCGGCTGCCCACTGCAGGGCTTCTGAATGATATTTGAAGGGAAGATTGTCTCCTATTATGTGATAGAGGACGCACTCGAGTCCGCGGCGGCGCACCTCCTCCGGGTCGAGGGTCTTGAGGGATCCGGCGGCTGCGTTGCGGGGGTTGGCGAAGGGGGCGTCGCCGATGTCGGCCCGTTCCTCGTTCAGAGAGTTGAAGGATGCGAAGGGCATGTATATCTCTCCGCGTATCTCAAAGTCCCACGGCACGTCCCCGATGTCGGACGGGATGGACGGAATGGTCCGTACATTGTCAGTGACTTCATCCCCGACCGTCCCGTCTCCGCGGGTGAGCGCTCTCACGAGCTGTCCTCTGGAATAGCTCAGGCTGATGGCCGTTCCGTCAAACTTGAGTTCACAGCTATAGGCGAATTTCTCTCCGGAGGCCTCGCGCGCCCTCCTGTCGAAGTCCTGGAGTTCCTCTATATTATATGTGTTGCCGAGGGACAGCATGGGCCAGCGGTGCCTGTACTGGCGGAACTCTCTGGTGCCGGGAGTTTTCCCCGCTATGTCGCTTCCGACTCTCATAGTGGGGGAGTCGGGAGAAGTCAGTTCCGGATACATTTTCTCCAGGGACGCCAGCTCCATCATCATTACGTCGTACTCAAAATCCGTTATCTCGGGATCGTTGAGCACATAATAGCGGTAGTTGTGCCGGTTCAGCTCCGTGCGGAGGTGTTCAATCCTCTCCTGTGCCTGTTTTTTTGATATTTCTTTAGGTGCCATAAATCATACAAAGATATCAAAAATGTTGGCTGGTTTCAATAATAAGTTGTAAATTTGCACGGATATGTATTAAAATCAAATCATACGAATTATGACACCGTCAATTGTAATTTTAGCAGGAGGTGGTCCTGCACCTGGAATCAACACAGTAATCGGAACAATTGCAAAGACTTTCCTGGCCAAGGGCTACAGGGTAATCGGACTTCATGAGGGCTACAAGGGCCTTTTCAGTGAGAAACCCAACCATATCGATATAGATTTCTTCCTGGCCGACAACATCTACAACCGCGGCGGTTCCTACCTGATGATGAGCCGCTTCAAACCCACAGACGACGACCTGGAGCATCATTTCAACCTGAAGTTTTTCACAGACAACAATATCAAGCTGCTGGTCACCATCGGCGGAGACGACACTGCCTCTACTGCCAACAGACTCACAAAGTATCTTCTTTCGCATAACATCCATATTCAGAACATACACGTTCCCAAGACCATCGACAATGACCTCCCCCTGCCTGACAACCAGCCCACTTTCGGTTATGAGTCAGCCAAGTCGGAGGGTACCCGCGTGGCTACTATCGTATACGAGGACGCCCGCACAAGCGGTACATGGTTCCTCGTGTCGGCAATGGGACGCTCCGCCGGCCATCTGGCCCTCGGCATAGCCTCCTCATGCCATTATCCCATGCTCGTAATTCCCGAGATGTTCAACAGGACCGGCGCCACCATCGACAAGATAGTCCGTCTGGCCGTATCCGCCATCCTCAAGCGCAAGATTATGGGCATCACCTACGGAGGAGTGATAGTCTCCGAGGGTATCTTCTACGAGCTCAGCGAGGAGGATCTCAAGGCTACCGGCGTGACATTCTCCTATGACGAGCACGGACATCCTGAACTCGGAAAGGTCTCCAAGGCTCAGATTTTCTGCACAGTTCTCGAGAAAAAACTCGGAGAACTCGGACTCAGGGCCAAGATACGTCCCATCGAGATAGGCTACGATGTACGATGCAACAACCCTGTGTCCTACGACATCACATACTGCTCCCAGATGGCCTACGGCGTATGGAAGCTCTTTGATGCAGGTGAGACCGGATGTATGGTGTACGTGGACCGCGCAGGAGACATCACCCCGCTGTACCTCAAGGATCTTCAGGATCCTGCGACAGGCAAGATTCCTCCCCGCTGTGTGGATATCTCTCGCGAGCAGGTGCAGAATATCGTAAAATACATGCTCCACTATATCGGCCCCGAGGACTACGAGGCAGCAAGGAAGTATGTGGCCGATCCCGAAGAGTATGATTTCTATAGGATTCTGAACTGGGAACGCCCTGAAAAATAAATGATGAAAGGCAAGTTCGTGATATACCAGATGCTGCCGCGTGTTTTCGGAAATACGCGCAGCACCAACAGGCCGGGAGGAACCCTCTCCGAGAACGGTACCGGAAAGTTCAAGGACATTACGGCGTCAGTTCTCGGGGAAATCCGCCGGCTCAATGTCTCATACGTGTGGTATACCGGAGTAATCCGGCATGCCGTCCCGGGTGACCCCGGGGTAAAGGGCGGTGCTGGCTCTCCGTTCGCCATTACCGACTACTATGACGTCAATCCTTACCTCGCCTCGAAGGAAGGCAGCCGCATGCAGGAGTTCGAGGCCCTGGTGACCCGTACACGTGAGGCAGGAATGGACACGATTATAGACTTCGTGCCCAACCATGTGTCGCCGGCTTACCGCAGCACGGTAAACAGCTTCGGGGAGAACAACTTCTATCCCGGACACATCCATGACGGAGACTGGACCGATACTGTGAAGCTCAATTATACAGACCGGGACACCTGGGAGAAAATGAGGGACATCCTGCTCTTCTGGGCGTCCAAGGGAGTAGGGGGCTTCCGCTGTGACATGGTGGAGCTCGTTCCTGTAGATTTCTGGCAGTGGTGCATCGCCTCGGTAAAGAAGGTATATCCGAAACTTATATTCATAGGAGAGGCCTATCAGCCCGACAATTACCCGGATTTGTTCGACAGGGGCGGTTTCGACTACCTGTACGACAAGTCCGGTTTCTATGACACATTGAGGCGAATAGTCAGGGGAGAGGCTCCGGCCAGCTGCCTGACAGGCGAGTGGCAGAAACTGGGCAAATACCAGGCGAGGATGCTGAATTTCCTGGAGAACCACGACGAGGACAGGATTTCCTCCCCTTATTTCGCAGGCAGTCCGTTCGGCGGACTGGCGGCTCTTTTCGTGTCCCTGTTTTTCAATACCGCTCCGTTCATGCTCTACTTCGGACAGGAGCTGGGAGAGGGACCGGAGAAGACGTCTATCTTCGATTTCTGCTCGCTGCCCAAGGTCAGGGCATGGCTCCGCGGTCTCAAGGCCGGGGATTCCATGAAATATCTTGGATATGAGGAACAGGCTCTTTACGTAGTGTACAGGGAATTCATGAAGAAGGCATCAGAGCCTGCGATCCGCCGTGGTGAGACCTTCGACCTGGAGTATGCCAACCCGCGGTCGGAGTATTTCGATCCGGACCGCTATTTTGTGTTCATGCGCAAATTCAACAGCAGTGTGTACCTTTGCGCTGCCAATTTCTCAAACGACCGCGTACATATCAAGGTAAACATTCCGAAGCACGCCTTTGAATATTTCGGAATGAAGGAAACCGAGGAACTCAACAGCAGTACTCCGGTCGATGTGAGAATCGCCTCCGATGCAGGAACATTACTCAGATTACAATAACACTTAAATCTTAACTAGCTATTAAAGATATGATTACAGGTACACAGCTTCTAGAGATAGCCCGCAGCTTCCAGCTTGACGGCACACCGGCGCAGGTGGATACTCTCGGTGACGGATTTATCAACGACACATATATCATCAAACTCTCGGGAAGTCCCGTTAAGTATATTCTTCAGCGCAAGAATACAAACATTTTCAAGGATATACCCGGTATGATGAACAATATTCAGGCTATAACAGCCCATCTCAAGAAGAAAATCCGGGCAGCCGGAGGCGATCCCATGAGGGAGGCGCTCACAGTGGTGCCGGCCAATGACGGCAGGCTCTATTATGTTTATGAGGGAGAATATTGGTGTGTAACGGTATTTATAGGAGACTCCGTCAGCTACGACAAGGCGGACACTCCGCTGCTGGCCGAGCGCGGAGGCCGCGGCATAGGCAAATTCCAGGCAATGCTCTCGGATTTTGACCAGCCGCTGGTAGACACTCTTCCCGGGTTTCACAATATTAAGTTCCGTTTCGGACAATGGGACGACACTCTGGCCAGGGATCCTCAGAACAGAGCCGCTTCCGTCCGTGACCTGATTGCCGAGGTGGAGTCCAGAAGAGACGTGATGCTGGATTTTTACAAGCTGATAGAAAACGGACAGATACCCCTGAGAGTAACTCACAATGACACCAAGATAGCCAATATGCTGTTTGACAAGGAAGGCAACGTACTGTGTGTTCTCGATCTGGACACAGTGCTCAAGGCTCCGTGCCTGTATGACTTCGGAGATTCCATCCGTTCGTACACCAACACTGGTGCCGAGGACGACCCGAACCTGGACAACGTGTCCATGAGCCGGGAGATGTACGATGCGTTCCTGCGCGGCTATCTGTCCGAGGCCGGAAGCTTCCTGACCGACATCGAGCGGCAGTATCTTCCTTTCTCTGCCAGGTATATCACATACGAGCAGGTACTGCGTTTCCTCATGGACTATATAGACGGCGACAAGTACTACAAGGTGAAATATCCGGAGCACAACCTCGTCCGGACCAAAGCTCAGCTCAAGCTGCTGCAGTCCATCGAACAGCAACTGTTCTAACACAATTTATATTATGTTAAATACGGTTCCGTCCGCTCCCGGCATACCTCTTCCCGAGCGCATGCGCCCGAATTCCCTCGCGGAGTTCGTCGGTCAGGAACATCTGGTGGGTCCCGGAGCCGTGCTGCGGAAGATGATTGTGTCGGGCAACATATCTTCCTTCATCCTGTGGGGACCTCCCGGCGTGGGCAAGACAACTCTTGCCCACATCGTTTCCAAGGAGCTGCACCGCGACTTCTATACGCTCTCTGCCATCAGTTCCGGAGTCAAGGACCTGCGCGATGTTTTCGCCCGGGCCAAGGACAACTCCATCTTCGCCAAAGGCTCCCCGATACTCTTCATCGACGAGATACACCGTTTCTCCAAGTCCCAGCAGGACGCCCTGCTGGGAGCTGTGGAGACCGGTACGGTCACTCTCATCGGAGCCACTACCGAGAATCCTTCCTTCGAGGTCATCACGCCGCTGCTTTCCCGATGCCAGGTATTCGTTATGAAGTCCCTGGAAGTCAAGGATCTGGAGCAGCTGCTGGATAGGGCCCTGAACCAGGACGCCTATCTGAGTTCCCGCAATATCGAGGTACGCGAGCGGACAGCCCTGTTCCGATTCTCCGGCGGTGATGCCCGTAAACTGCTCAATATCTTCGAGATAGTTGTCAATTCATTTCCTCCTGAAGCTCCTGTAATCATCGACGACGCCACAGTGGCCGACCGCCTGCAGGAGAACATCACAGTCTATGACAAGAACGGGGAGATGCACTACGACATCATCTCTGCCTTCATCAAGAGCATACGCGGCTCGGACCCGAACGGAGCCGTCTACTGGATGGCCCGGATGCTGGCCGGCGGAGAAGACCCCCTCTTCATTGCCCGCAGGATGGTGATTCTGGCCTCGGAAGACATCGGTCTGGCCAATCCTAACGCCCTGCTGCTGGCTCAGTCGACCTTTGATGCCGTCCACAAGATAGGAATGCCTGAGGCGCGCATCATTCTTTCCGAGTGTGCCATATACCTCGCCACATGCGCCAAGAGCAATTCTTCCTATATGGCCATTGATGCCGCTCTGGGACTCGTTAACAGCGGTGACAACTCCCCCGTCCCCCTGCATCTGCGCAATGCTCCCACCAAACTGATGAAAGACCTGGGCTATCATGAGGGATACCGCTATGCACATGATTTCAAGGGTAATTTCACTGATCAGGAGTTTCTTCCGGAGAACTTGAGCGGTACCCGTTTTTACAATCCCGGGGACAATCCCCGTGAGAGGGACATACGTGCGCGGATGGAACAGATGTGGCCTAAGTACTCCGATAAAAACCAGCATTGACGACAATATGAGGGAAATTACATTCAGCGCCTCCATGTTCACGCTCATTGCCGGTCCGTGTGTCATAGAGAACCGTGACATTACCAGGGCGATTGCCTCTGAGCTTTGCGGACTGACCGAAAAATACGCGATACCTTTTATATTCAAGGCTTCCTACAGGAAGGCCAATCGCTCCCGTTACGATTCATTCACAGGCATAGGTGACCGTGAGGGCCTGGAAATCCTGGCGGAGATCAGAGAGGATTTACGGATACCGGTGGTTACCGACGTACATCAGCCCGAAGAGGCCCGGCTCGCAGCCTCCTACGGTGTTGACATGCTGCAGATACCGGCTTTTCTCTGTCGTCAGACAGATCTGATTGAGGCTGCCGCCAGGACGGGCAGATGGGTCAATATCAAGAAGGGACAGTTCCTCTCCCCTGCCGCAATGCGGTTTGCCGCGGAGAAAGCCGTTCATGCGGGCAATTCGAAAATTATTCTTACAGAGCGAGGGACACAATTCGGTTACTCGGATTTGGTCGTGGATTTCCGCGGCATACCGGTCATGCAGAAAACAGGTTTCCCGGTGGTTTTCGATGTAACACATTCGTTACAGGCTCCGAATCAGGCTTCAGGGGTGACAGGAGGTCATCCTGATATGATTTCCGTCCTGGCCCGTGCCGGAGTGGCAGCCGGTGCCGACGGCCTGTTCATGGAGACCCATCCCGACCCTGCATCCGCACTGTCTGACGGGGCAAATATGCTGCGGCTCTCCCTCATGGAGAGCCTGCTGAAGCAGCTTGTCGCCGTAAGGGAAGCTGTAAGATCTTTCTAGAACGGATATCCGATACCGAACTGGAATGCGTATCCGCCCCTACTGAACCAGGTCCGGATATTCGGCCACAGCTGAGTCGCCGGGTCGTAGAGTTTTATGCCTACGTCGAAGCGCACCACGACGAAATTGAGATCGATCCTCAGGCCTGCTCCCGCACTGAATGCCGAAGTTCTGAAAACATCGCCCCATCTGAAATAGGACAGCTCTTCTGTCGAATGATCCTCGCCGGAGCCTCCGCCCATGGATTCGTGCCTGCCTGTACGCTCGAGGTTCCAGACATTACCCCAGTCGGCGAAGACCGCCCCCCTGAAAATGGAGAAAAGGGGAAAACGGTACTCGATGTTGGCCTCCAGCCGCATGTCTCCGGTCTGGTTGGGGATGGAGAAGGTCCGGTCCATCCGGGACGAGCCGGGACCTACGCTGCGGGCCGTCCAGCCCCTGAGGCTGTTGGAGCCGCCTGCCCAGAAGAGGCGCTCGAACGGCATCTTGGCAGAGTTTCCGTAGGCGTATCCTATACCGCCGAGTCCGCGGACCGCTAAGGCCTGCTTGTTGTCGCGGCCGAACTTCCATGTGTACACTAGAGAGAGCTCACCTCTGACGAACTGCGAGTAGGGCGAGTTCCAAATGGTTCTGAATCCTGATGAGTCGACCGGCATGAGGGGGTTGAAGGCTGAGATAAGGTTGCCGGCGATGTCGAACTGGAAATCGGCCTTGAAATAGGAATTGGCGGGGTTGATGCTCGGATCGCTGCTGTACTGAAGGTCAAATCCCAATCCTGCCTCGAAATGGTTCTTGTAGGCCTCGCGGACAAACGGGTTGGTGAGCGACTCGAGAAATGAGTCGCTGTAGACCGGCAGGTTGACTATGTTGATCTGCAGGGGGACTACCTTGAAGTAGAACTTGTTGGACTGGCTGCTCCAGCTCCAGCCGAAGTTCGCTCCGATCATGTTGCGGGTGTACTCGGGGCGGCGCTGGAAGTTGTAGGACAGCTCGATGTCAGTGCGCGGTATGATGTTCTTGAACATCCGGTCCGGGAGCAGGACAAATGTCGGAAAGCTCAGTCCGGCGTTGGCTCCGAACTCCGTAGCTCTGGTGGAGTTGCGCACTGAGAACTGGAAATTGCCGGAGACCGAGAGTGACAGCCACTCTCCTCCTTTGAATATATTGCGGTTGTAGTAGGATATCGACGGGGAGATGCCGATAAGACCGGTGGAGTTGGTGGAGGCTTCCAGATTGACCTTGTATCCATGGGTCTTGGAGGGAATCAGACGGATGCTGCAGTCTACGGTATTGGTGTCTGCCTTGGTCAGCTCGACGCTCACGCTGTTGTAGATACGTAGGTTGGACATCCTCTGGTAGGTGTTGTTGACTATGCTCTCGTTGTACAGCTCTCCGGGCACTATGCGGTTCATCTTGTCCAGCATGGAAGGACGTATCCTGCGTTTTTTGTCGTAAAGAATAGTGATATCTCCGTAGTTGACCGTGTCCAGGACCTGCGGAATTCTGCTTGCGACCGAAGCTCTGTAGCGTATGTTGTCCGATACCGGATATATCTCCACTTTCCCGAAGTAAAAACGCCGGTGGCGGACTGCTTCGTCAGGACTGCCTCCCCTGGGATAGTTGCGGACTGAGATACGCAGCAGCGCGGAGTCCTGTACCGAGACGGTATCTGCGGCAAAAAAGTAAAAGTTCTTGGAAAACTCGTAGTATCCCTGGTTGCGCAGGTAGGCCGCCGACCGCTCGGATTCTTTGTCAAGCAGGTCTTCTGAAAGGGGCTTGCCTCTCTGAATGAGAGAGTTGACAGTGTCTTTGAAAATCTCTTCCGCAAGATCAGGATTGTCCACCTCGTAGTAAATGGACTTTATCGGATACTGCTTGCCGAGGGTCACGAGGTAGTCGACGACTGTCTGTCTGTTGAGAACGCTGGCGATGGCCTGGACGTGGGAGCCGTAGTAACCTGTGTATTTGAGGTGCGTCGAGATGTTGTCCCTGCTGTCCTCCATCAGAGCGGGGTCGAACACTACGGGCGCCTGTCCGAGTTTGGTGACGAAGCGGTCCCATCCCCCGCCCTTTCCGTTGGTCCAGTTGGATATGTACAGGAAAGGGTTCCAGCCTCCGCGGCGGGTCTTGATGAAATAGGTGTTCGGTTTCTGCCGGATGTAGTTGTCAAGAGTCGGGTCTTGGAAATCAGGGTGCTCCTTGCGGTTGACAACTGTCACTACGTTGCTTTTCAGCCTGGTCTGGCCTTCGGACAGGGTTCTAGTCGTGCTGCACGATTCCAGGAGGAACAGTGACGGCACTGATATGCAGAATAGGAGGATATATAGAAGTCTGCCCTGATGCATCAAAATTAGTTTATGCAAATTTATAATTTTTACACGTAAATCAAAATACTTGGATATATTTGCAGGCGGAAAAAATCCGGGTGAGCCGGATGCTCCTGAAAAAAGATAAAGTAACTTAATTGGATTGTCGATTATGAAGAACAAGTACATTGATCTGATCAACCAGTCGTTCGAGTTTCCGCAGGATGAGTTTCGTGTGGAGGACGGCCTGCTCTATTTTCATGATATTCCCATGATGGATGTAATCGGACAGTACGGCACGCCTCTTAAAATATCCTATCTCCCGAAGATATCCTATCAGATCCAGAGAGCAAAGGGAAT
>DHKFR23501__coassemble_824_pt1 | contig 34997 bp, 32 predicted proteins | sample DHKFR23501__metabat2_low_PE_038 | metagenome-assembled genome bin DHKFR23501
CTGTTTATCAGTCAGGTTGGTTGGGTATTTATGCATAACTTTAATGTCTTGATAATCATAAAGTTACGAAAAATATTCCAATTAACCTACTGATTTACAACTAATTATAAATAAATTTAAACAGATTCAACTGAATTCTGAATAATTATGAAAGCAGGAAATTTTCGCAGATGTATGTTTATGACGGCGGCCGGGGTGCCCATGATGCTGATGGTGACGGGATGCGGTGACGGGCGGAAGGTGCCGGAGAATTCGCTGGCGTTCGAGGACGTGGTGTATGTGGAGGACGGGTATCCGGTGACTTGGGAGCTGGCCCAGGGGGATACGCTGGATCTACCGGTGCTGGGGGTGAGCGATTTCGTGGTGAAGGACTCGCTGCTGATAGTGAGCAATAACGACAATGCCGGGCAGGTGACGGTCCTCAGTCTGGACGGCAGGACTGTCTACGGGAAGTTCCTGCGGATAGGACGCGGCCCGGGCGAGATAGTAAGTTTCAATGGCGTGAGCAGTGTGCAGTTCAGCCACAAGGAGAACGGTCATTTGACGGCATCCTGGACGGATTATGCGGGAAATCTGATAGAATGGGATGTGACGGCCTCCCTGGAGAGCGGGCAGACGGAGGTGACGTCGAGGAGTCTTGAACTGCAGGATTCGCCATGGTTGCTGGATGCAGTACCTCTTGAGGGGCAGGAGTATCTGATAGTACACGCCGGTGCGGACCGCAATTCCATAAACCGCTTTATCCTTACCTCAGGCGGGGAGAGGAGGACGACACCTCAGTTGAACAGGCTCAACAGCGCAACGGTGAAGGCGGAACCGGAATCCGGCAGCGGCAGCGTTGTCGGCTCAGGCAACATGGTGTCCTTCAGCGTGCCCGGTTTCAATCTCATAAGCGGCAGTTATGCCTATGACATCAGCCGCGGCCTGATAGTAGAGGCCGAGCGGACGCTGAACACCATGAATATATTCTCCGCAGACGGGACATACGCCAGGACAGTCTGCATCTTCGGTGACAGGGTGGATGACGTCTCGTCCGCGGAACATGACAGCGATGCCAGACTTGCTCTCCGTCCAAAGACTTTTCCGGATTTCATATCAGTCCTGCACTGGTATCGGGAACCTGAGGTGAAGCAGTATGTCCGCCTGTTCAGCTACGATGGAGAGCCGCTTGCTGAGATTCCCCTGCCGCGGGGCGCGATTTTCTACGACTTCGATATTCCGGGCTGTTGCCTTTACGTCCTGGTGTCCGATCAGGAATTTCTCATACGTTACGATATATCTGAACTCCTGAATGGGATTATCCCGGCGCCGGCACGGTGATGATATGAAAACCCCGGCCTCATCGGGAAGACGGGCCGGGGTCTGAAAGTTCGCGGACCGGATGATGTCCGGTCGGTGTGTCCGAAAAGCGGCTGTTACTTCAGCACGCCGAGCTCCTTGCCGATCTTGGTGAAGGCTGCAACGCATCTGTCGAGGTGCTCCTTCTTGTGGCCGGCGGATACCTGTACACGGATACGGGCCTGGTCTTTAGGCACTACAGGATAGTAGAACCCTGTTACGAAGATACCTTCGTCCTGCAGGCGGGCGGCCATCTGCTGGGACAGCTTGGCGTCGTACAGCATGACGGCGCAGATAGCTGACTCGGTGGGCTTGATGTCGAAGCCGGCAGCCTTCATCTTGCTGATGAAGTAGTCGGTGTTCTCGTGCAGACGGTCCTGAAGCTCGTTGGACTCCTGCATCATGTCGAACATGCGGATACCTGCAGCGGCAATCATGGGAGGAATCGAGTTGGAGAAGAGGTACGGCCTTGACCTCTGGCGCAGCATGGCGATGATCTCCTTCTTACCGGTGGTGAATCCGCCGACGGAGCCGCCGAATGCCTTTCCGAGGGTACCGGTGATGATCTCGATCTGACCGCGGAGGTTGTAGCGCTCGGTAACACCGCGTCCGGTCTTGCCTACGACGCCGGCTGAGTGCGACTCATCGACCATAACCATGGCATTGTACTTCTCGGCGAGGGCGTGGATCTTGTCGAGAGGGCAGACGTTGCCGTCCATCGAGAATACACCGTCGGTAACGATGATACGGTGACGCTGGGCCTGGGCTTCCTGAAGGCATTTCTCCAGCTCGGCCATATCGGCGTTGGCGTAGCGGTATCTCTTGGCCTTGCAAAGACGTACACCGTCGATGATGGAAGCATGGTTGAGAGAGTCAGAGATGATGGCGTCCTGATCGTTCAGCAGGGGCTCGAAAACGCCTCCGTTGGCGTCGAAGCATGCAGCATAGAGGATGGTGTCCTCTGTGCCGAAGAACTCAGCGATCTTGGCCTCCAGTTTCTTCTGCAGGTCACCTGTACCGCAGATGAAACGCACGCTGGCCATGCCGTAGCCGTGTGTTTCGAGGGCTTCCTTTGCTGCGTTTACCAGTTCCTTGCTGTCAGCGAGGCCGAGGTAGTTGTTGGCGCAGAAGTTGAGGGCTTTGGTGCCGTCCTGGAGGGTGATTTCGGGACCCTGGGGAGTAACGATGACGCGCTCCTCCTTGTACAGGCCGGCTTCCTTGATGCTGTTCAGTTCGTTCTGAAGATAGGCTTGAAAATCTTTATACATAATAATTGGTGTTTAGTGTATTTTCTGAGTGCAAAAATAATAAAATCGCTGCAGATTTGTCAGGGGGAATGTCTTATTTTGCTAAATAATTCATATATTGGCCGCGATTTAAAGATTGTACTATCATGAAACGAGTAACACTTCTGCTGCTTGCAGCATTTTCTGTCGTGTCATGCGACAGGTCTGGACGTCCAGATGACGCACTGATGCAGGAATTTGCCGTAAATGTGGAGGGCGCCGCGAAGAGTATCGTGGACGGACTGGATGATCTTTTTCAGATCAATATGTACCTCGAGGCTGATGGCGAAGCTGCGAAGGAGGAGATTTTCGAAAAATATTTCGGCGGTGACCGGTATGTGGAAGTCGATGGCAATACGGTGTATCTTGTACTGCCGTGGGCAAGCTATACAATCAATACCGGCGGCCTTACACTCAGCCAGGAAAATGCCGCATGGAATATATCCGCGGAATGGTACAAGGCCTGGGCGGATCCCAATGAGACATATGACCTGACTGTGACCAGGCTCTCGGACAACCGCTATTCTGTCCAGGGGTACTTCCTGAAGAGCAATATATTTGAGGAGACATTTCTATATTCGGACGTAGACCTGGAGTTCACTACCGGTCTGCATGCCGTAGGATATCTGCCTTCCCTGGAGTCAGGTTTCTGGGAAGAGAGAAATACCGTGACTTACGAGTTTGACGGCCGCGTGGAGTCATACATAGGAGTAGACGGAGTCCGCGGCGAAGGAGCGCCGGAATACAGTATGAACTTTATAAAGCTGTACGGTTATGACGCCAAACGGCATATTTGTGCAGAACCGCTATACACGGGCAGGGACTATTATTTCAAGGGCGGCAATATAGAATGTTCTGTCAATTCAGACGATTGCGCCCCTGGAATCCTGTATGTGAGCGTGGGCAGAAACTGGGAGTGGAGTCTGGACTGGAGGGGGATGTAGCCGCATAAATCTTTCTTAAAATTTGGAAACTGCGGAAGTTTTCTTAGTTTTGCGCCTTGATTATGACAAACAGGGAGCAAATACTGAGAAGTACGTCCGCACTCTTTCTGGAGCGTGGATGCAAGTCGCTGACAATGGATGAGGTGGCTTCGGCCAACGGTATGTCCAAGCGCACGCTTTACGAGCTTTTTCACGACAAGGCGAAGCTGCTGCAGGAGTGTATCCTGCTTCTTCACAAGGACAATATGGTCAGGTCCGAGGAGGAGCTCTCCAAGGCCGGCAATGTCCTGGAGTGGTTCATGAATTCACTCCGGAACAAGGACAGCCAGCGCATGACCTTCTATTACGATTTCTTCACGGAGGTCAAGAAATATTACCCGGAGGTGTTCCTGAACGTGGTCAAGGATGTCAACCGCTGGCACTGCGAGCTGCTGGAGCGGATCATAGAGCAGGGACAGAAGGAGGGGCTGTTTATCACCGGTGTTCTGGACGCCCACAGCCTTTCCCTCCAGCTTTTCGAGCTCTCTGTGGCGGTGACCGACAGGGCGGTGCGCAACTATCTCGAGATAAAGCACGACCGCAGCGGAGACTGCCTGATGCTCTTTCTAATCAGGGGCATAGCCTCGGAGAAGGGCAGGGCATATATCGACGGATATCTGGAAAATAATAAATCAATGTTAGAATAACAATGAGACAATCCTTCAAGACAACAGCCCTTCTGTGCTGTGCCGCGGCTGTCTTCATGACGGCAGAGGCATACCCCATGCAGACGTCGCAGGCGGGACTGCCGCAGGAGCAGCAGACTCAGGAACAGCAGACGCAGGTGCAGCAGGAGCCGACAGACTCCTCTGTGCTGTATTTTACCCTGGAAGAGGCGATGAGCTATGCCCTGGAACACAACTGGGATCTCCAGAACTCCTCCCTGGCCGTCCGCCAGGCCGAGGCCGACCGCTGGGCCGCTATCGCCAGTATGCTGCCCCAGGTCAGCGGATCCCTGGACTATTCGAACTACATGGGCTATGAGATGGCCTTCGGTGAGACAGGCCTGTCGATAGCCATGCCCCCCTACGGCTCGTTAGGCGTCAACGCCTCGATGGCCGTCAGCGGGGCGCAGATCGTCAGCGCCCTCATAGGCAAGCTCTCCGTGGAGATGTCGGACGTCACCCGCCGGCAGTCGCAGCAGGAGGTCGCCGAGCAGGTGCGCCTCCTGTATTTTTCCGCCCTGGTGAGCGGCCAGACCCTGGAACTGCTGGACCGTAACCTGGAGACGGTGCGCAGGCTGCACGAGTTCTCCCAGAAGTCCGTGGACGCCGGAGTGGCCGAACAGGTGGATGCCGACCAGATACTGGTGCAGGTGGCTGCCCTCGAGACCTCGATCAACGAGGCCCGCCGCGGCCTGGAGATGATCTACAACTCCATGCGCCTGCAGATGAACATCGGCTTCGACAAGGAGATAGTCCTGACCCAGACCCTGGATGAGCTGATGGACGTGGAGCGCTCTCTCGACCTGCTCTACGACGATTTTATCCTGGAGAACAACTTCTCCTACCAGCTGGCCCTCAAGAGCACGGACCTCTACCGTCAGCAGAAGAACCTCGCCGGATGGACCTACGGACCCACCCTGAGCGCATTTTACCAGTACACGGGCAGGAAGTATTTTTCCGACGAGATGACCATGAACATGACCCCTCCGAACATGGTGGGACTGACCCTGTCGATTCCCATTTTCTCCTCAGGAAAGAATCTGGAGACCTTCAGGAAAGCCAAGCTGGAGTACCAGAAGCAGCTCAACACCCTGGAGAGCACCGAGATGGCCCTTAAGATCCAGCACCGCCAGCTCAAGTACAACCTCTCCTCCGCCTACGAACGCTACCAGACCCAGCTCAAGAACGTGGAGGTGTCCCAGAAGGTGTTTGACAACATCGGCAAGAAATACGAGTTCGGCCACGCCTCCAGTCTCGACGTGACCAATTCGGCCACCACCCTCATCACCGCCCAGAGCACCTACGTGCAGGCGGCCCTGGACTATGTGACAGCCCAGATCGAGCTCGAAAAACTACTCAACAAGAATACATATACTCAGGAAGAAAAATAAGCCATGAAAATCAAAGCAATAGCCACAATCACAGCCTGCGCCGCATTGCTCAGCGGCTGCGGCGGCAACAAGACCGCGGATGTCGCGGAGGAAAGGGTAGAGCAGGTACGCACCACCCCGCTGGCCTATCAGGAGGTATCGAGGCAGATAGAGCTCTCGACCACCCTGCAGGGCTATGACCAGATGAACATCTCTCCCTCGCTGACGGGCCTTATCGAGAAGATCTACGTCGAGGTGGGCGACCGTGTGCGCAAGGGCGACACCCTGGTGCGGATGGACCGGAACCAGCTCAACACCACCCGCATAGCATTTGCAAACCTCCAGATAGAGATGAACCGCGTGCAGATGCTCCTCGAGAGCGAGGCCATCTCCCAGCAGACCTACGACCAGACCAAGCTGAGCTACGACCAGACGCAGGAGACTCTCCGCTTCCTGGAGGAGAACACCTTCGTAAGGGCGCAGTTCGACGGTGTCATCTCGGCCAAGACCTACGAGGACGGGGAGCTCTACAGCGGAGCCCAGCCCATCCTCCAGCTCACCAAGATCAATGAGCTCAAGGCTTACGTCAATGTTCCCGAGACCTACTATCCCTTAGTCAAGAAGGGCATGCAGGTCAATGTCTACTCGGACATCTACCCCGGCCGGGCCTTCCCCGCGTCTATCGAGATAGTCTATCCCACCGTAGATCCGGCTTCCCATACATTTACCCTCAAGCTGCGGATTCCGAACTCCTCCGAGCTCATCCGTCCGGGCATGTACGTGAGCACGGTGCTGGACCTGGGCCGGACCGAGGCCCTCGTGGTGCCCTACCAGGCGGTGCTTCGGCTCATCGGCTCCAACAACCGCTATGTCTTCGTGGATGAGGGCGGCGTCGCCAAGCGCGTCTTCGTGGAGATAGGCGAGCGTCACGACCAGACCATCGAGATATCCAGCGACAGCCTCCGCGTTGGCGACCGCATCGTCACCACCGGCCAGGCCAAGCTCGTGGACGGAGTCAAACTCAATGTGGTACAATAATCCCCGCCTGCGATGAGTATCTACAAATCAGCGATCAACCGTCCGGTGACGACCCTCCTGGTATTCGTCGCCGTGATAGTGATAGGCGTGTTCTCGTTCCTGAGGCTGCCTATCGACCAGTTTCCGGAGATGGACCCGCCGTACATCTCTGTGCTGACCGTCTATCCGGGAGCCAGCGCCTCCGAGATAGAGACCAATGTTACGAAGATCATAGAGAACAACCTCAACTCCGTCGACTACCTCAAGGAGATTACCTCCACCACCAAGGACAACATCTCCGTGGTGATGCTCGAGCTGGAGTGGGGTACGGATCTGGACGAGATCATAAACGACGTAAGGTCGTACATAGACATGGTGACGGACGAGCTGCCCGACGGCTGTACCAACCCGTTCATCTTCAAGTTCAGCACCAGCTCCATGCCTATCCTCCAGTACTCGATTACGGCCGACGAGAGCTACCCGGGACTGGACAAGCTGCTCAACGACGAGATCATCCCGCAGCTGAGCATGGTGAACGGTATCGGTAACCTGACCCTTTCCGGCTCCCCGGAGCGCTATGTGTACGTGGACATCGACCAGCAGAAGCTGGATGCCTACGGCCTCCCTCTCGAGACCGTCGGCAGTGCGATAGCCGCCAACAACCTCAACCTATCCTCCGGTACCGTCAAGATGAACAAGGAGCAGTACCAGCTCGAGGTGCGCAGCGAGTACGTCGAGAGCTCCGAGATCAACGACATCGTGGTGACAGTCACCCCCGAGGGCCGTCAGGTCTTCGTGCGGGACCTGGCCACAGTGCGCGACACCATCAAGGACCTGAGCCTCGACGAGAAGACCAACGGCCGCGAGAGCGTCCGCCTCATGGTGACCAAGCAGACCGGCGCCAACACCGTGCAGATCTGTCAGGACCTAGAGAAAGAGCTGGCCAAGATAGAGAAGACCCTGCCCAAGGACATTAAGATAGAGACCATCTACGACTCTTCGGAGGACATCCAGAACTCCATCAGCTCCCTGGAGGAGTCGATTCTGTACGCCCTGCTCTTCGTGGTGCTCGTGGTGCTCTTCTTCCTCGGAGAGTGGCGCTCGACCCTGATCATCTCCCTGACCATCCCCATATCCCTGATTGTGGCCTTCATCTACCTGATGTTAGCGGACAGCTCGCTGAACATCATATCCCTCAGCTCCCTGACCGTGGCCATCGGTATGGTGGTGGACGACGCCATCGTGGTGCTCGAGAACATCACCAAGCACATCGAGAGGGGTTCGTCGCCGAGGGAGGCGTCCATCTACGCGACCAACGAGGTGTGGGTATCGGTTATCGCCACGACCCTGGTGATAGTGGTGGTGTTCGTGCCTCTGACCATGCTCACCGGTATGGCCGGCATCATGTTCAAGGAACTCGGCTGGCTGGTGACCATCATGGTATGTACCTCGACCGTAGTGGCCATTACCCTGACCCCCATGCTCTGCTCCAAGCTGCTCAAGGCCCGTCCCGTGCGCATCAACGAGAGGGGAGTCATCGAGAACATCCCGCCCAGGCGCAACTTCTACCAGAGATTCGTCATTCCCATCCTCGATGCTCTGGACCGCGCCTACGCCCGGCTGCTGCGCTGGTGCCTGCATCATAAGGCCATCACCCTCGGCGCCATCGTGCTCTTCTTCTTCGCATCCATCACTCCTTTCCTGATGGGCAAGATCGGAACCGACTTCATCCAGGAGACCGACAACGGCCGCCTGTCCGTATCCATCGAACTGGCCACCGGCTACCGTATCGAGGAGACAGCGAAGATGGCCCGTCACATCGAGAGCCGCTTCTACGAGCTGGTGCCCGAGATAAGGCTTATATCCACCTCCGCCGGTACGACCGACGACGACGGAGTCTCGGCCATGTTCTCCTCGACCATGAACAACACCATGTCCATGACCGTAGTCTGCAACAAGAAGAACGAGCGCGAGCGCTCCATCTTCGAGATAGCTGAGGTGCTGCGTCAGGAGCTGGCCTCCTATCCCGAGATTATCGACTATCAGTGCGACGTGTCCAGCTTCATGGGCGGAGCCTCGTCCACAGTGGACGTGGAGATATACGGCTACAGCTTCGACGAGACCAACGCCTTCGCCCAGGAGGTCCGCAACGCCATCCGTGACAACGTGCCCGGTGCCCGCGACATCGACATCAGCCGTGAGAAGGACCGTCCCGAGATCAAGATCAATCTCGATAAGGAGAAGCTGGCCTATCACGGCCTCAACTCCTCCACTGTCTCCACCTACGTGCGCAACCGCGTAAACGGCATGGCCTCCGGCTTCCTCAAGGAGGACGGCGACGAATACGACATAGTGGTGCGCCTGCAGGAGGAGGACCGCAACTCCATCACCGACATCGAGGATATGACCATCCCCACCGCCACCGGTGCCATGATCAAGATAAAGGAACTAGGAACGATAGAGGAGTACTTCGCCCCGCCTACCATCGAGCGCAAGAGCCGTCAGAGGATAGTGACCATCTCGGTGACCCCGTATGAGACCTCGATGGGCGAGCTGGCCGCCGGGATCCAGCAGACCGTGAACCGGATGGGCGTGCCCAGCGGCATCACTGTCCGTCTGGCCGGTAACTACGAGGACCAGCAGGATACCTTCCAGGACCTGCTCCTTCTCCTGGCCCTGATCATCCTGCTGATATACATCGTGCTGGCCTCCCAATTCGAGTCCTTCGTCAAGCCGGTGATGATCATGACCGCAGTGCCCTTCGCCCTCTCGGGTGTGGTGCTCGCCCTGTGGATAACGGGTACGACCCTCGACATGATCGGTTCCCTGGGATTCATCATGCTGGTGGGTATCGCGACCAAGAACGCCATCGTGCTCGTGGACTACACCAACCTGATGCGCGACCGCGGATACGAGCTCAACGAGGCCATCGCCCTCTCCGGAGCCTCCCGTCTGCGTCCCGTGCTCATGACCGCCATCACCACCTTCCTCGGCATGCTGCCCATGGCCCTGAGCCAGGGTGAGGGTGCCGAGATGTGGAAGCCCATGGGTATCGTCGTCATCGGCGGTCTCCTCGTGGCCACGGTGGTGACCCTCGTAGTGGTGCCCGTATTCTATGCCCTGCTCTCCCGCCACGGCGAGAGGGACAAGGACCGCAAGACCCGCTCCCAGTTCATTTTCATGCAGCTCTCGCCCAATCCCGAGGGCGATGACCCCGAAGACCGTAAAAATCAATAGATATGAAATGCGTTTTTATAGTATATAACCAGGCCAATACCGAGAGGGTGGAGTACATGCTCGACGAGCTGGGCATCCGCGGCTTCACCTTCTTCGAGCAGGTCCAGGGCCGCGGCAGCAGGGACGGTGAGCCCCGCCGCGGCACCCACACCTGGCCGGAGATGAACTCCGCCATGATGACCGTGGTCGAGGACGACCGCGTCGAGGAGCTGCTCCAGACCGTCCGCAAGCTCGATAACCGCAACCGCGAGGTGGGCGTGCGGGCCTTTGTCTGGAATATCGAGCAGACGGTGTGATTTTTTGAGTACAATTTTTGATTTTGTATATCTTTGCGCCTTCATTTGAGTACCACATACTGCAATGGAGAGTATAAAAGAGATTTTCAAGATAGGGAAGGGCCCGTCGAGCAGCCATACGATGGGTCCGAAAAAAGCAGCGGAGATGTTCAAGGGTCTGTACCCGGGAGCATCTTCGTTTATTGTTACGCTGTACGGAAGCCTTGCTGCCACGGGCAAGGGACATATGACCGATGTAGCCCTCATCGAGGCCCTCAAGGACGAGCGGAGCCCCCGGGTGGACATCATCTGGAAACCGGACGTCTTCCTGCCCCAGCATCCCAACGGCATGAATTTCCAGGCCTTCGACTCCGAGGGGCACCAGATGGGGGAGAAGACCATGTTCAGTATAGGCGGAGGAGACATCAGTGAGGACGGACGCCGTCAGCCCGAGAAGAGCATCTATCCCTACAGCAAGATGAAGGACATCCTGGGATGGTGCAACAAGTACAACTCCTATTTCTGGGAATACGTCGCCCAGCACGAGGACCCCGACATCTGGGACTTCCTCTACGACCGCTGGGTGGTGATGAAGAAGGCCATCGAGGACGGTCTGGACCATGAGGGCGTCCTGCCCGGCGGTCTGAACGTGCGCCGCAAGGCCTACTCCTACTACCAGCACGCGATGAGCTACCAGAACACCATGCAACGCCGCGGCCTGCTCTTCGCCTATGCCCTGGCCGTCTCCGAGGAGAATGCCTCCGGCGGCACCATCGTCACAGCTCCCACCTGCGGCTCCTGCGGAGTGCTTCCGGCCGTGCTCTATCTGATCCACACCCAGTATAAAGTCACCGAGAAGAAGATAATCAACGCCATGGCCACCGCCGGTCTCTTCGGTTCCGTCATCAAGGCCAATGCCTCCATCTCCGGGGCCGAGGTCGGCTGTCAGGGCGAGGTGGGCAGCGCCTGCGCCATGACCTGTGCCGCCGCTACCCGTCTCTTCGGGGGTACCCCTCCCCAGATCGAGTGCGCCGCCGCCATGGGCATGGAGCATTTCCTGGGCCTGACCTGCGACCCCGTCTGCGGCCTGGTTCAGATACCCTGCATCGAGCGCAACGCCTTCGCCGCCGCAAGGGTGATGGACTGCACCCAGTACTCGCTGATGTCGGACGGCAGCCATATAGTGCCTTTTGACACTGTAATAGAGGCTATGAAGCGTACAGGACACGATCTTCCGAGCCTGTATAAGGAAACTGCGCGGGGAGGATTGGCATACTTAGTGAAAAAGAAGCGATAATTTTACTATATTCGCGGAATGAAGCATTTCAGAAAAATAGCAGCAGTTCTCGCACTGGCCGCGTTCCTTGTCGCCTCACCGCATAAGGCAGCTGGCCAGGATGCCGCAGAGTCTATCCTTAAGATAGGCGTAAAGGGCGGAATCAACTTCACTTCCATGAGCCGTTTCGAGCTTGGATATATCTCTGAGTCGGTCAGCAGCTACACCGGGTTCAATGCCGGAGTGGCTTTCAGCATAGATATGCCGGTGCAGGGCATGACTCTTCAGCCCGAGCTCAACTATGTCTCCAAAGGCGCCACTCACCGCGGTCCCGACGGCAAAATGCTGCTGCGTGCCGATTTCATAGAAGTGCCCGTCAACCTGCAGGTAGGTCTGGACCTAATCCTGCTCAGACCATATGTCATGGTGTCGCCGTATATCGGCTATGCAGTCCTGAAGGAGCCTGCCCGTGTGCCGTGGTCTGACTTCAACCGTTTCCAGTACGGAGTCGGAATAGGCGGCGGAGTGGATTTCTGGCGGCTTCAGCTTCAGGTCAAGTACAACTGGAATATAGGTCAGCTGCTGAAGGACAATGCCGGGGACAGCATGATCTCCGGAACAGGCTCTCAGGAAAGTCCTGTCCGTCCGGCCCATATGGGCAACTACCGCGGTCTTGAGGTCAATCTGGTATTTTTCTTTTAACAATTATAATTTAAAACAAAAAACTATGTTAGCAATCAATGATTCCAACTTCGAAGAAATGGTAATCAACTCCCGGATTCCAGTACTCCTGGATTTCTGGGCACCCTGGTGCGGCCCCTGCCGCATGATCTCTCCTATCGTGGAGGAGCTGTCCCAAGAGTATGAGGGCAAATGGCTCATCGCGAAGTGCAACGTGGACGAGTCCACAGACATCCCCATGAAGTTCGGCATCAGGAATATCCCCACCCTGCTGTTCTTCAAGGACGGTGTGATGAAAGAGAAGATGGTGGGCTCCACTACCAAGGCCGCCATCGTCGCCAAGATGAACTCTATTCAGTAAAAGTAAAACACAGTTATTATGAAAAAGATTTTCTCAATCCTCGCTCTTGCCATGCTGCTCGCAGCGGTGCCGGCACACGCCCAGCTGGACAAGGGTTTTCACCTCGGAGTAAAGGCCGGACTTAACTTCTCCAACATGTCAGCGCCCGAAGAAGCCTTCGAAGAAGGATTTCTGAAAACCTACACAGGTTTCAATGCCGGTCTCGTATTCAATTTCAATCTCCCCCTCGGCTTCGAGTTTGCCCCCGAGCTGCTCTACGTGCAGTCCGGTTTCAAGGGAGATGCCGGAGAAATGTTCGGTGTCCCTCTGACAACGAAGTACACATCCGGTTCCATACGGGTGCCCCTCAATGTCCGGTGGGGTATCAGCCTCTTTGATTTCATCAAGCCCTATGTCGTGGTATCACCCTATGTCGGCGCAGTGCTGTTCGGCAAGGGAAGTGTTCTCGGTGTGGATATGTCTGCAGATAACTATAAGGATTATATCAGCCGTTTCCAGTACGGTATCGGCGTAGGTGCCGGAGTATATGTATGGCGTTTCCAGGTATCCTTCAAGTGGAACTGGGATCTCAATCCCATCTACAAGAAAGACAAGGCGGCCACTATCCTGGAGGACAACAAGTTCAACGGAGGCGAGCTCTCCCTGGCATTCTTCTTCTAGCAGACCGATGACACTGACCGAAGACATCAGACGCACGGTATCCCCTGAGTGGGAAAGTTTCGAGGCTCTCCTGACGCAGTCGCTGAACTCCAGGAGTGACCTGCTCAACAGGATAAACGGCTATCTTCTCGATGCCTCCGGCAAAAAGCTCAGACCGCTGCTGGCCCTCGTAACCGCGAAGGCCTGCAGCGGTTCTATTAATCAGAAGGCGATAGCCTGCGCCGCCGTCTCGGAACTCATCCACACCGCGACTCTCCTTCACGACGATGTGGTGGACGACAGCGACCAGCGCCGCGGCAGGGCTACGGTACGCAAGCTGTTCTCGCCCGGAACATCCCTGCTGATAGGGGACTACTGGCTTACCAGGGCCATACATCTTCTCATTTCCTACGGATGCCCCTACGAGGTGCTCGGCATCTATTCCAAAGCCCTGGAGGAACTCTCCGAGGGCGAAATCATCCAGATGGAGCTGGCCGACAGTCTCCGCGCAAGGGAGGAGGACTATATTCAGGTCATCCGCCGCAAGACGGCCTCGCTCTTCGTGGCCTCGGTCAAGGGGCCGGCTATAGTTTCGGGAGCATCTGAGGGAGTGGTCGCGGCCATGGAGCAGTATGCCTACTGGCTGGGATGCAGCTTTCAGGTCAGGGACGACATCCTGGACTACCATTCGTCCGCAGAGACAGGCAAGGACAGTGACAGCGATATCATGGAACGCAAGATCACCATGCCGCTGCTCTGCGCCATGCGCAATGCTCCTGAGGAGGAGGAGCGCATACGCCGCCGGATGGGTGATATCACCTGCGATCCCTCGAAGAAAGATCAGGACCGGGAAGTGGCTTCGGAAATAAGGACGTTCGTCCTCTCTCATGGCGGCATCGAGTCCGCCACCGGAGTGCTGCGCGACTATGCGGCCCGCGCTCAGGAATATCTCAGTGTGCTTCAGCCTTCCCTGGCGAAGGACGGCATGATGGCTGTAGCCGCGTACGTAGGCGGCCTATAATCTCCACCTTACATAAGTAATCGGTTTCCCTTCGGCGAGGAACATCGACTCGTAGAAGGTCTTGATGGACAGCAGCGGTTCCCTCTCGGCGAGGCCTGAGCCGTAGATGTCGTTGTCGGCCAGCAGCAGGGTGTGGCCGCCCTCGCGTATGACCTCGAGGGTAGACTCGTGCAGGAGCTGGCTGTCGGTCTTCAGGTGCATGATGCCGTCGGGCCTGAGGAAGTGTGAGTACCGCTCCAGGAAGATGGGGCTGGAGAGCCGCTTGTTGGGCTTCTTGGGCTGGGGATCGGAGAAGGTCAGCCATATCTCCGAGACTTCGTCCGGTCCGAAGAGCGAGTCGATGAAATCTATCCTCGTACGTAGGAAGGCTACGTTGGGCATGGCGTGCTCAGTGGCGTATTTGGCGCCTTTCCAGAGACGGGCGCCCTTGATGTCCACTCCGATGTAGTTGTTCTGAGGAAAGCGCTCCGCCAGGGCGATGGTGTACTCTCCCTTGCCGCAGCCCAGTTCGAGGATTATCGGCCTGTCATTGCCGAAGATTTCTGAGCCCCAGTGTCCTTTTAGAGGATGGTCCTTGTGCAGTACCTCATCCATGGGGGGCTGGATGAGGCAGCGGAATGTCTCGTTTTCCTTGAATTTTCTGATTTTATCTTTTCCCATAATTAATTCATAGTGTTGATTGTGAGCCCGGCTCCCATGACGGCGCGTCCCCTGTCGGGAATGGAGATGCTGACGGTCCATGTGCCGGATTCGGCCGGACGGACATTGTCCCTGTATCTCCAGCTGATGTCGCGGTAGTCGGCTGTGGCGGCGGTGCTGATGCGTCTGTCCTCGGGATGGGCCTTGAGATACTGCCTGAGCATCGGGTAGTCCGAAGGGTAAGTTACGGTCTCGCCGGCCTTGAGACCGGAGGGAGAGACGAATGTGATGCAGAAGGTGACGGAATCTATCCTTGCGTTCTTGCCCAGACGTGATATCAGGTCGATGGAGTAGGCGCAGCTGTCGGAGAGCTCCACGTCGAACGAGACTTCCTGTCCGTCCCTGCAGGGAAATGTGCGGAACCATGTCCAGGAATCATGGCCTGACGAGCACGATACTGCGGCCGCACACGCCAGGGCGGCGGACATGAGGCGGATCAATCCCGGCCTGGCAGCAGTCATTGCTTGTCCTGTTTTTTGCTGTTTCCGCCCTCGGATGCGCTCTTGGCGGTTTTTTTCTTCTTTTTCCGTTTTTTGCGCTTGTTGTCGAAGCGGTCTATGCTGTCGTCTCCGATCGAGGATACGAAATCTATCGGCCTGCTTTCCTTGCCGCTGTCCTTGAAGAGGGTGGCGGGTTTGCTGCCCTTGCGGTTGGCGGCTATGATGCGGCGCACCTCGTCCATAGTCAGTGCTGCTGTCCTGGACATATCGCCGTCCTCGTAGGAAAACCACATCAGGCCCTTGAGGATGTCAGTCTTGACGAGCTTGGCCTGTCCGTCCTGGAATTCCAGCGGAGCGGTGACACTGGGGATGTTGTTGTGGGCGTCCATATATACGGGGACCTCGTAGTTGATGCAGCATTTCAGCTTGCCGCACTGACCTGCCAGTTTCTGGGGATTGAGTGACAGGTCCTGACAGCGGGCGGCCTGGGTAGATATGGACTGGAAATTGGTGATGTACTTGGAACAGCAGAGAGAACGGCCGCAGACGCCGAGACCTCCGATGAGGCCGGCTTCCTGGCGGGCGCCTATCTGCTTCATCTCTATCCTGATGCGGAACTCCTCTGCGAATACCTTGATGAGCTGGCGGAAATCCACCCGCTCGTCGGCTATGTAGTAGAAAATCGCCTTTGTACCGTCGCCCTGGAACTCCACGTCGCCTATTTTCATGTCCAGCCCCATGTCCGAGGCAATCTGTCTTGCCCGGATCATGGTAGTGTGCTCGCGGGAGATGGCTTCCTGCCATTTTTCCAGGTCGAGCGGGCGGGCCTTGCGGTAGATTTTCTTGAGCTCCTTGACCGACATGTCGAAGTGGTTGCGGAGCATCTGACGGCCTACGACGGGGCCTTCGAGGGTGATGATGCCGACATCGTGGCCGGTGGCAGCCTCCACCACGACGAAATCGCCGATTTTCAGGAGCTGGCGGGAGGTGTTCTCATAGAATCCCTTGCGGGTGTTCTTGAAACGTACCTCGTAGAGGTTGTTGTATTTGGGGTCGTTGATGCCCATGAGCCAGTTGAAGTCATGCAGCTTGCAGCATCCCGGAAAATAGGAGCAGATGAGCTCTCCGTTCTCGGCTCTCACGGTCGTGCATCCGCGGGAGCTGTCGTATATTTTGTTCAATTCTTCCATTTTGTCCATAAACTACAAAGATAAATAATTATCTTTGAAATCCGATATGCAATTCAAAGAAGTACTAGGAAACACAGATTTAAAGGCCCGTCTGGTCCGTATGGTGGACAGCGGACGTACCGGACACTCCATGATGCTGGTGGAGCGTGACGGGTACGGGGCCCTGCCTTTGGCGATGGCCCTGATTCAGTATATGGTCTGTACGGACCGGCAATCCGGGGAAGACTCGTGCGGTGTGTGTCCGGCGTGCCGCAGGATAGCCGGGATGCTCCATCCTGACGTGCATTTTGCCTTCCCGGTCAACGTCACGGCGAAGTCGGGCAGTTCGAAGAAGCCGCTGAGCGCCTCTTTTCTCGAGGACTGGCGCCAGCTCTACAGGGACAATCCGTATTTCACGGAGGCAGACCTCTACGCACGTCTGGGCATTGACGGCAAGGCCGGAGCAATCAGTGTAGCTGAGGCGCGGGAAGTCCTGGACTCTCTCAGCCTCAAGTCTTACGAGGGCAGGGGCAAGTATATGGTGATATGGCTTCCGGAGCGGATGAACGCCGAGGCGTCCAACCGTCTGCTCAAGATAGTCGAGGAGCCTATGCCGGACACTTATTTCATATTTGTCACGCACGCTCCGGAGAAAATCATCCCGACCATCCGCTCCCGGTCGCAGATAATACGCCTGTATCCTGTACCTGTGCCGGAACTGACTCCTTTTGTCGCTGCCCGTACCGGTCTGCCGCAGGAGGAGGCGCAGGTCTATGCCCGTATCTCCGGCGGAAGTCCCGGCCTGGCTCTCAGTATGGCAGCCGAAGGCTCGGCGGCCTCGCTCTATCTGCAGATGGTGACGGACATGCTGGATGCGGTGGCCGGCCGAGACCTGGTAGCCCTGCTCGAAGGCAATGATGCCGTGCTCGCTCTCGGCAGGGAGAAGCAGAAGGATTTCTGCGCTTACGCTGAGGATTTCCTGCGGAAGGTCATGATGAGCGGCAGGGGGCTGTCCTCCATCGCTGATGCGCTTCCGGTGGAGAGGGATGCGGTGGCCAGGTTCAGCGGGGTGTTCAGGGACGGGTTCTACGAGAAGGCCTTCAGGGCGCTGGAGGAGGCGAGAGCTTCCGTCGAGTCCAATGTCAATGCCAAGATGGTCTTCTGCAATCTGGCCAATATGCTGTTTGCGGTAAATAATTTCTGAGACATGATATTCTATTTTACAGGAACGGGCAATTCGCTGTGGGCGGCCCGTCAGCTCGGAGCGGCATTCGGTGAGGAACCGGTGCCGGTTGCGGAGGAATTGAGAAAAAATCCTTCGGGTGAATGCGGGTATGAACTCAGGGGCGGGGAGCATCTGATTCTGGTCTTCCCGGTACATTCGTGGGGACCGGCGGTGCTCATGCTGCGCTTCGTGCGGCGTCTGCGGATCCGGAACTACAGCGGACAGCCTGTCTACGCCGTGTGTACCTGCGGAGATACCTGCGGGCTCACTGACACTATGATAGGGAAGGCACTGAGGGACCGCGGCCTGCCGCTGACAGCCTGCTGGTCGGTACGGATGCCCAACAACTACATCCTGATGAAGGGTTTCGGCGTCGATCCGGACGAAGTGCGCGAGACCAAGCTGCATACCGCGCCTCAGGAGCTGGAGTCCATAATCGCGGCCATCCGCGGGCAGCGGCAGTACAGCCACTACACCGTGGGCACGCGGCCCTGGCTCAAGAGCCGCGTCATCAATCCGCTTTTCCGCCGTTTCCTGGCCGGACCGGACAGCAGGACTGAGTTCAGGGTCGGCGACTCCTGTATCGGATGCGGTCTGTGCGCGCGCAGCTGTCCCACGGGTACTGTCACCATGCGGGATGGCCGGCCTGTCTGGGGTCGCGGATGCGTGCAGTGCACCGCATGCATCAACAGGTGTCCGGTCCGTGCCATCGACTGGGGAGACATCACCCGGTCACAGGGCCGTTACCATCATCCGGAGTTATGACCATCTCGCAGCGGGCGCAGTCGAAGGTGACTTTGAGGCGCCGGCCGTTGTTTGTCAGAAACATAGGCGAGGCCTTTTCTCCCGGGCGTTGTTTCGGGCAGCGGTCTGTCTGCCAGCGTATGCAGTATTTGCAGCGCATCAGCTCTACGCGCGCCCTCGGGTCAGTCTCAAAGGCCTCATCCGGTTCAATGCCTACGGCCCGGTAGACACTTCGGGACAAGGAGTTGGCGCAGTTGAGCCGGCAGCGCTGGGCCGGAGGTACGGGAGCTGTCGTGCCGAGGCTGTCGATGGGAATGCGCTCGGTCATCTCCGGAACGTGAGTGACGGCTTCCAGCTTTGAGGCCAGCTCCCGGCGCAGGGCATTGGCTGCCGAAGCGGGCAGAAATGGCAGGGGACCGTCCTCCCGGATCCCGTCAAGGACAAATGCGAAGATGCCGCTGCGTTTCGACAGCGATGCTCTCAGCCCGGCGGCGGCTTTCTCCCGGTTCAGGGCCGGTTCTGCCGTGAATTCTATTGTGGCCGTGGCTGAGCCGGCGGCTGATGCAGTGAGGATGAATCTGTCATTGCCCCTGTGTCTCAGATGTATTTGTGCCGGGATCAGTCTTACGGGAGGATTGTTCTCGAGAGATTTTTCAAGTATATGATTGTAGCTGCGGTATATTTTCGCACCGGGGGCAGGGGATGGTCCGCCTGCCTGGCTGAAGGTGACGGAGCAGCCCAGGACTTTGTCGGCCCTCATCCCGGAGATTTCTCCTTTCGGGGAGATGAAGCACAGTCCGTCCCCGTTGGAGAGCGGGGTGCTGATGCCGTCGTACAGCGTCAGTTTCATGGTCCTGCCGTTTATTCCGCAGACTTCCCCAACAGGCTCACCTATTCCTTTGGCATAGTCTCCCGAGTTCCATTTTCCCCGGACTCCATCGATGAAGTAATGCGTGTAGCCGCGGTTGAAGGTAGCTTCAGGATGCGGGGTGAATCCTCCGGACGGAGAGCCCCAGGAGCTGCGGGCGTACTTCCCTCCGCTTCCGGTGACAACGGAGTCGAGTGCATCGCTGTATGCCCGTACGATATTCCTTACGTAGGAGATGTTCTTTAGACGTCCCTCTATTTTGAAGGACGTGGCTCCGGCTTCCGCCAGCTGCTGCAGACGGTCCATCAGGGACAGGTCCTTGAGGGAGAGTATCGCCTTGTCTTTCAGGAGGAGCTTCCCGTCGGCGTCGAGGACATCGTATCGGGAGCGGCAGGCCTGTATGCAGCATCCTCTGTTGGCGCTGCGGCCTGTAAGGTATTGGCTGAGATAGCACTGGCCGCTGTAGCTCACGCATAGCGCACCGTGGACGAAACACTCTATCCCGCAGTCAGGTACGGCAGAGGCGGTCTCCCGTATCTGCTCCAAGCTCAGCTCGCGTGCAAGGACCAGTCTGCTGAAGCCCAGCGAGGCCAGCCAGCGGGCCTGTTCCGGGGTGCGGATATTGCATTGGGTCGAGGCATGCAGCTCTATGCCGGGGATTCTCATTCTGAGCAGGCCCAGGTCCTGGACGATCAGTGCGTCGCATCCGGCCTCCACGGCACGGAACACGCATTGCCTGGCCTCCTCCAGCTCGTTCTCGAAGATGATGGTGTTGAGGGTAAGGTATACCCTTGCCCCGAAACGGTGGGCGTAGGCGGTCAGCTCCGAGATATCTTCGAAGGAGTTGCCCGCCGCCTCCCGCGCTCCGAAGGCAGGACCGGCAATATATACAGCATCGGCACCGCAGTCGATGGCCGCGATGCCGATGTCTTTGTTCTTAGCCGGTGCTAGAAGCTCCAGTGCTACTGGCATTTGAGTTCTACGTTGACTTTATGTTTCGCGTACTCGGCAAACTGAGGGTTGTTCAGGATGGCCTTGTAGTTGACGCATGCGTTGGTTTTGTCACCCTTGGCCTCGTAGGCTGTAGCCAGCTGATAGCGGATCTGGTCGATGTTCCTGGCATTGGGAGAGGCTGCGATGAAGCCCTCGAAGTTCTCGATGGCTGCATCCATGTCGCCGAGGCCCAGAGCGGCTGTGCCGGCAATCTGCATGGCGGTAGGAGTGGGGAAGATCTCAAGGGATTTCCTGGCGTTGTCGAGGGCACCCTGATAATCCTTTGTCTTGAGGACATTGGCTGCCTGGCTGAGGTAGATGTTGGCCATCTCCTTGTCGGCGGACTTCTGTCCGAGCTCCGATGCCTTGGTGAGGGCTGTCATGGCTTCGTCAATGTTATTGGCGCGGGCAGCGGCCTGTCCGAGACGGAGATAGGCGTTGGCGTCATTGGGGTTAATCTCGACAGCTTTCCTGTATGCTGCTGCGGCGGCGGGGTAGTCCTTCTGGTTGAGGAGAATGTTGCCCTGCTGCATGTAGAGCTGGGGGATGAGTGCCTGTGCCTCTTCGGCTATGTCCTCCTGACCGTATTCGTTCGCTTTCTCAACAGCTTTTCCCAAAGTCTCGATAGCGGCTTCAATCTCGTTGGCTGCGGCCTGCTCCTTGCCGATGGCGGAAATCAGAGTAGGGATGTTCCTCTTGCAGTTGTATGCAAGTTCTTCTGCTTCGGGACCTATGAGCTCGGCTTGCGAGAGTGCTTCCTCAAAATAACCCAGTGCGGTTTCTTTGTCTCCTGCATTGAGAGCTGTGGCGCCTTCGTTGTAAAGGGCGGTTGCGGACTCCATGTCCTGTGCCAGGGCGGCAGTCGCTGAAAGTGCTGCGATTGTCAGAATTGCTAAGATTTTTCTCATATTTTTTTAATTAGTTTGTGTACAGATTTTAATTCGAACTGACAAATATACTCATATTTTCATACTTTTGTCTTATGAAATTAAAAATTTTACTGTTCGCAACTTTTTTGTTCCACTCTGCAACAGCCTTCTCCCAGATGGTGGGAGAGCTTGAGGACGATGAGAGGATAGTGGCGGGGACTCTGCCCAACGGCCTTTCGTATTATCTTGTAAATAATTCTTCGATAGAGGGATATGCTGATTTTACCTTTATCCGCAAGACCGGTATAGCGATGGAGGACAGCACTACGCGGGGCATGACTTACCTGATGGAGTGCATGGCGCTGACGGAGACCTCCAACTTTCCTGACGGAGAGATATTCACATTCATAGACAATATGGGACTGGACCGTGCCGAGGGACTGGTCATAGACGGAGGCGACTATTACACTACCTACAGGTTCAGCGATGTGCCGGTCAAGAAAAACGAGTTTATGGTCGACTCAATGCTGCTGGCCATATACAATATGTCCTCGGCCCTGATTGTGGACGACCGGTCGGTGACCCGCGGCAAGAATTTTTTCCGCAATGTGTTCTCCGCCGCCGAGACACTTGAGCAGAGGGTAAGGGACTCGCTGGCGCGGTATTATTTTTCCGGGACTTCCCTGGCTCCCGCCCGTTTTGACAAGATATTCAAGGCTGTGAACGGCTACACTACCGGGGATGTGCGTGAGTTCTACCGTACCCGCTGCCGCCCTGATCTCCAGGCGGTGGTGATTGCCGGTGATATAGATCCGGCGGCGGTGGAATCCAAGATACGTACTCTCTTTCAGTTGGTTCCCCGGCCGACGGAGCCTGCCCCGGAGTTCCCGGACTCTCTGCTGAATGCGGTCGGAGGCGGTTTCTTCTATTTTCAGGACCTGGAGGCGGACTGTGCCCGCGTGACCTTCGACTATATGCTCAGACCCATAGACAAGACGCTCAGGAGGACAGCCATACCTTTTATTTACGAGTATCTCTCCTCTGTCGGTGTTGACATCATGCGCCGCCGTTTTTATGATGCCCTGGACGATGCTCCGTTCTATGCCCGCAGCGTTGAGGTCGGGATAGAGCCTTTTCTCAGCAGCAGCTCCCTGAGATTCTCGGTGGAATGTGCGCCCGAGGATTATGTGCGGGCCTACGAGTATATCCTGACGGAGGTGGAACGCCTGCTTCGTTACGGGATCTCGGACTATGAGTACCGTCGCAGCAGCGGCGACTACCTGATGACTCTCGACAGGACTTACCGCCGCCGTTCGTGGCTGGACAACAGATATTATTCGGACCTGTGCCGCGCCAACTTCGCCGATGGCTACCTGATGGCGGGAGTGGAGCTGAAAAAGAGCTATATCGAGGCGGCGATGGAGAAGATGGACAGCACTGACGTGTATCAGTTCCTGGCCTCAGTCCTTTCGGACAGGGACTGCAGGACGGTGGTCTGTACCTCGCCCGTCAAGACAGCGGGACTGGAGTATTTTACGGTTGATCCTTTACCGGTGATGCAGGACACTGTGTTCAGCGCGGCTGTCGCGGACCTGCCGCTGAAAAGGGAGGAACTGCGGGATATTCCGCACAGGAAGTTCGTCAATCCTTCTACCGGGGTGACATCGCGCCGGCTTCCCAACGGAGCGGTGCTGGCATACCGCAGGATGACCCAGGATCCCGGACGGGTGTACTTCGAGGCTGTCGCCCGCGGCGGGGTGTCGCTGGCGGAGGACGGGCTGGATGTGCTGCGTCACTATGTCAACGATGTGGCTGATATGTCGGTGGTGGGGGGGATGGATATGTACGACAGGAACAAACTGGCGGACATCCTCCAGCTGGAACTGTCCAGAAACATATCGGTAGGAGAGAGACGTATAGCGGGTTCTTTTCCCGCGGGGTCTGAAATGCAGTTTCTTGAGCTGGTATCCATGTATTTCCGCGGTTCTGAGCCAGATGCGGAGACTTTTGGCAAATACCGCAGGATGGTCAGCGGATGCAGACCGTATTCGATGCGCTCTCCGGAGCGTGTGTTCGAAAACCTGCATATGAGGGATGTGCGTTCCGGCTATGGAAGCAGGACGGAGGTGCCTCCGATAGACTCGCTGGACTATACCTCCGCCCTGGATTTTGTCAACAGCCTTTTCTCCAATCCGGGCGAGTTCTCGTTTATCTTCGTGGGCGATTTTGATGAGCAGGCCCTGCTGGAGGCAGCCTACAGTACGCTGGCAGTGCTTCCCGGCCGCAGTGTAAATCAGCGTCAGGAGGAAAACAGGACATTTTTCATTGCCTCCTATGATGACGAGGAGGTGGTTTCAGTACCCATGGAATTCCCCCGGAGGCTGCACAGCTGCAGACTGACTATTCCCTCGGCCCTCAGTATGGATGACCGTGTGCTTTCTGAGATTACGGCGAGGGTGATAGAGCGGGAAGTTATACGCCGTCTTTCCCTCCGCGGTATCCTGGCTGATGCGCAGCAGCGTTTTTACCGTTATCCCGAGGAGGTGCTGACGATAGATTTTCATTTCACCACTTATGAGGATATCCCTGATATGGGAAGTATTTTCACCGACATCCTGGATGACCTGGCGGAGAGGGGAGTGAGCTCCAATGAGGTGGACGGAGTGCGGCGCAACATCCTGCTCAGCGATGCCCTGATGGAGAAGGTAGACTATGATTACTGGACGAGAGTGATGCGCAGCCGGTATATCGACCGTAAGGACTTTTACACGAGGCGTAAATCTGCATTGGAAGCTGTTACTGCCGATCAGGTCTGCATGGCTCTGAGACAGGTACTGGACAGGGGACGCATATCCCTGCTGTCGGTGGTCCCGGAGGAGCAGGAACAATAGGAAAAATAATAATGGAATATGGATACAATGGTAGTCATCGGGGATAAGATCATTTCCCCTGAAATATTCACCGAACGCTTCGCCTGCGACTACGGAGTCTGCGGCGGGGTGTGCTGCGTCATCGGGGACAGCGGAGCTCCGATGGAGGAGGACGAGCCGGAGCGGATAGAGGCCAATTACGGCAGGTTCTCCCCGCTGATGTCACCCGAGGGCCGGGCGGTAGTGGCGGAGAAGGGATTTTTCGAGATAGACTCGGACGGGGACATGGTCACTCCGCTGGTCCCGGGCCGGGAGGAATGCGCATACGCGGCCTGCGATGCGGAGGGCAGCTGGTTCTGCACCATCGAGCGGTCCTGGTGCCGCGGCGGATCGGACTTTGTCAAGCCCATCTCCTGCCGCCTCTACCCGATCCGGGTCTCCAGGCTCTCCAACGGCATGACCGCCCTCAACCTCCACCGCTGGAACATCTGCTCCTGCGCCTTCGCCAAGGGCAAAAAGGAAGGCATCCCGGTCTTCCGTTTCCTGCAGAAGCCCCTGACGGATGCCTTCGGTGAAGAGTTCTATGCAGCACTGGAGGCTGCGTATGAGCAGTTTAGAGAGCCCAGAAGCCGACAGTAAAGTTGAACAGGAGTTTCTGGGTCATGTCCGGGTTGTAGGGACTGAGGTAGCGGAGGCCCAGGCCGACGTACAGGTTGTAGGCTCCGAGGTGCTTGGAGCCGAACTTCAGGTTCAGGTCGGCGTAGGCGAACCGGTAGGGGGTCTTGAGGTAGGTGGAGCCTCCGGAGGCATTGAGCTCCAGGCGCATCCTGTCATTCTTGTTGAGGAAGTCGTAACCCAGGTTGAGACCGAGTGTTCCGTTGGAGCTGTATAGGCCGTCATAGTCATTGTAGCTTTCTTTTGTCATGCCGAAGACGGCCTCGACCGGAATCCTGAGGGAGAGACCGTTCCGGAAAGATACTCCCGGGGCGATGTTCCAGTCGTATGTCATGAACTTAGGGTAGTCGAGTATGTCGCTCCCCATTCTGATCTCGGTCAGGAATGAGAACCATGCTTTCGGAGCCCCTGTGACCGCAGCGGTCTGTGCGGCAGTAGTGTCGTTCTGCGCTGAAGCCTTGGCGCCGGTGCAGGTGAGGAAAAGGAGGGCGAGGGTGGCGGTAAGAATCGTTGCTCTTTTCATTGTCATTATGTTTTTGGGGTTAGTATTCAAGGTAAAAATCGCGTGTGAGCCGGATGTGCTCCGGGCTGCGTGTGCCGTCGGTATCGGTCAGCGTAAGGGAATCTTCCAATGGCTGCGGAAGTTGCTGTCTGCCGAAGGAGGCCAGGATGCGCCGGGGCCGGGAGGACGGTTTGGAATAGACGCGGGTGAGCCGGTGCAGATGGAGTCTGCTTCTGTCCGCCAGCCGCAGGATGGATTTCTCTGACTCGGAGGGAACGATCAGACTGAAGACCCCCGTGTCGGAAAGGAGGCCGGCGGAGAGCAGCAGCAGTTCTTCGTGGGTGAGACCGCCGGTATGGCGGGCGGCAGTCCGGAGCGGGTCCGGGCTGGTGAGGGTGGTGTCGTAGAACGGCGGGTTGGAGACTATCAGGTCGAAGCGGCGGGCGGCAGCTGTGGCAGCGGTACCGCGGCAGAATTCCTGGAGGGAGATGTGGGCGGCCCTGAGCCTCTGCGGCCAAGGGGAGCCTGTGAAATTTTCCCGGGCCTGGGCCGCTGCCTCCGCATCGCTGTCGATGCCCGTTACCTGCGCTTCGGGGAAACGCTGGGCCAGCATCAGGGCGACCAGGCCGCTGCCGGTGCCGATGTCCAGAATTGTCTGGGGGCTTCCTCCGGATATTTCTCCCGGACGGCCCGGACCGGCCCACGCTCCCAGCAGGACCCCGTCGGTTCCCACCTTCATCGCGCACCGGTCGTGCCATACGGTGAACTGTTTGAATCTGAAATACGGACTTCCCATAGCTTCTGAGGGGTTATCTGCCTATTCCACCGCCGCTCTGTCCCGTGCTGATGCCGCCTGAGCCGCCTACGCGGGAGGATTCCTCCACGTTGCCGACGTTGCGTCTGCGGAGGTTGGATGCGGTACCGAAGCGGTAGCTGAACGAGATGGTGATTTTCTGCATGTTGATGCGTTGGTCGATGCTGTAGGTCAGCACGTCGCCGGTGTAGGAGGTGATGCTGGTCCGGAAGGAGCGGAGCAGGTCCTGAACGTTGAGGGCGATGGTGCCGCGGCCGTCCCAGAGGTTCTTCTTGATGCCGCCGAAGAGCATGTACATCGGGCGGATGTCCATGTAGCCCATGGTCATGTTGCCGGAGCCGAAGCCTCCGACCTCTATTTTCCATTCCTTGGGCAGCAGGAAGTTGAGGCTGCCGTAGAAGCTCTGGAGGAAGGAACCGTCGGAGTAGCTGTCGTCGGAGGTGCTGATGTTGCTGTTGTAGGCGGCGAAGTAGTTGGCCGAGAGGTTGAGCCACTTGGTTATGGGCAGCTCGGATACTGACAGGGCCGCGCCGGCCAGGGACTGGGTGCCGAAGTTCTCCCAGATGATGCGCTGCTCACCGTTGTCGGGGTTGACTTCGGGGTGCTGCATGATCAGGTTGGAGTTGTGCTGGTAGAGCAGGCTCAGGTTGAGGTGCTGGCCGTAGCCGACGGTCAGGGATACCTGGTCGGAGAACTGGGGGTTGAGGTCCGGGTCACCCTCGGTGTAGGAGTTGGCCGACATGTAGGTGCGGAAGGGGTTGAGCTGGCTGTATCCGGGGCGGCTGATACGGCGGGTGTAGGAGGCGGCCAGGCGCCATTTCTCTGTGGGCATGTAGCTGACGAAGGCGGTGGGGAAGATGTTGAAGTAGCTCTTGGTGCTCTTCTCCCCGGCGCTGCGCCAGTCTCCGCGGGCCCAGGTGTACTCGCCGCGCAGGCCTATCTTGACGGACCATTTGGTGCCGAAACTCTTGGCTGCGGAGATGTAGGCGGCGGCTATCTGCTCGTCGTAGAGGAAGATGTTGGAGAGGTTGGAGTTGTAGTTCCAGATGTTGTTGTAGAAGTCCTCGCGGACGGAGTTGTTGTCGGTGACGGTGCGGGACCACTTGAGGCCGGCCTCGAGCAGTCCGGTCTGCCAGAAGAGCTGCTGATAGTCGGCCTTGGCGGACCAGATCTGGAGCCTCTGGGCGGCATCCTGGCGGAATATGGTGGAGTCGAGCGGGATCAGGGCAGTGATCATCGGGTCGGGAATGTCGCTCTGCCGGCTGGTGTTGCCGATGTCGTACCAGGAGTAGTCGGCGTTGAGGGTCAGTTCCTGCATCTTCGCAGGGTCGAAAGTATGGGTGTAGTTGAGGTTCGCGGATACTCCGTTGAAGTCGTCAGTGTTGGTAATCTCGCTGTTCAGGCGGCCGAGGATGTCCTCTCCGAGCAGATGCTCAGTGAAGTTGTTCCCGTAGGTGTCGGTGCTGCTGTTGCGGAATGTGCCGGTGACTATGGCGCCGAGGACGTCCTTGTCGGAGATGTACCAGTCGTTGCCGGCCCGGAACATCTGGTTGAAGTTGCGCATGAGCAGCTGCGAGGAGTTGGACATGGTGTATTCGTTGGCTGCGCCGTAGAGGGACTTGGAGAGCAGCTCCGCCGTCATGTCATCGTAGCGGGCGCTGTAGGTCAGGAAGGTGTTGGTCTTGCGGCCGCGGTAGTTGAGGTTGACCGAGCCGTCACCGCTCTGGTCCCAGCGGTCGAAGTACATGCCGCCGTAGCCGATGTTGACCGAGCCGTTGAATCCCTGCATGAAATTCTTCTTGGTGACGATGTTGATGATGCCGCCTCCGCCTGCCGCGTCATACTTGGCCGAGGGATGGGCCATGATCTCGATGCGGTCGATGGTCGTGCCGTCGGTGGACTGGAGCAGGACTTCCAGTTCCTTGCCGGAGAGGTTGGAGGGACGGCCGTCGATCCATACCGCCACTGCTGAGCCGTTGAGCTTGACATTGCCGTCGAAGTCTATCGTCACGCCGGGGGCCTTGCGGAGCAGGTCGGTGCCGTTGCTGCCTTCGGTGGAGACGGCGTCGGAGATGTTCATCACCAGTTTGTCCAGCTTCTGCTCTATGACCGGGCGGCGGGCGGTTACCACAGCCTCTTCAAGCATCTCGGCGTCGGGTTCGAGGGCGAGGACGGCTCCCCGGGCGGGTACTGCGTTCAGATCTGTTATTAAACTGGTGTATCCGATGAAGGCTGCCATCAGCTTGTATTCTCCGGAGGGAATCCGCTCGATTGTAAAGTGTCCCGCGGAGTCGGTGGTCGTGCCGTTGACGATGGTGCTGTCGGGGGCTATGAGGGCGACAGTGGCGAACTCTATGGGTTTTTCGGTAGCTGCGTCTATGACCGTGCCGGAGATGCTGCGTACGTTCTGCTGGCGGGCGGAGGCGCAGACAGCCCACAGGAGCAGGGCGGTGATGACCGCCGCTGCCCTTATTGTGCTGTATTTCATTGTACTTGGTTGATTTTGTCCTTGGAAATGTATTTTTGGTAGAGGGAGGTGATGTCCTCAATGGAGATACCGAGGATTTCCATTTTCCTGAAGACCTCCTTCAGGTCACCGGAGATGAAGCTGCTGCGCTGTTTCTCGCGGATGACGGTCTTGGCCCCCGGGCTGACGAAGTACCCGATGCCGCGCTTGTTGTGGATTATGCCCTCGGAGGAGAGCTCGTCGTAGGAGCGGGCGACGGTGTTGGGATTGACCTCGAGGGAGACTCCGCATTCCCTTACTGACGGTATGCGGTCACCCTCGGGCCACGTGCCTGTCAGAATCCGCTCGCATATTGCGTCGGCTATCTGCAGGTAGATGGGTTTATGCTGGTCGAATTCCATGGTTGCTTGCATTTTAAGGATATGTCAGTACTGTATCCGGCGGATACGGAAGTAGGTCAGAACCCAGAATATGACAGGGAGAATGTAACAGGTGAAGACCATGACTGTCTTGACGAAATTCTTCATCCATCTCACCATGATTTCTGCATCCATGGCGCTGAGGGACTCGGCCTCGAGATGTTTTACGGTGGCAACTATTGGCCAAGTGGCGCCTATCGACACCAGGAATCCTATGCCGCAGAATAACAGGAGGGTCTTGCCTATCTTGTGGCTGCGGAAGAGCATGGCGAAGAAGATGACTGAGGACTGGCTGAGAATCAGGCCCAGGAAGGGGTTGAAGAAGATATTGGGAATTTCAAAGAAAAGTGTGTCCAGCATGTTTCTGCCCTCTTCTGTGGACATCGAATTCTCCAGTCCGCTCAGGAACCGGTCGGATGAGAAAACAGTGTTCCAGATGTGTCCGCTGAAACCGCTCTGAGTGGGCATCACGGAGAGCAGAGAGTCAAGCGACAGCATCAGGACGGTGGTCAGGGTGGGGAAGAGGAGGGTGACTATTACGAAGATGGTCAGGGTCTTCTCGAGTGTGGATGCCGGGGCGATGCCGTAGAATGTACCCTCGATATGGCGGTTCTCGTTTTTGTAGATCAGGAAGGGAATGAGGCAGCAGTAGAGTTGCAGCATGGTGATGGCGACAGTCCCGCGGGTGTATTCTCCCACGTTGCTTCCAAGAAGGAGCGTCATGCCCCAGAACATCAGGTATACCAGTACTATAACGGCCCAGAAGCCGAGGATGATCCTGTATTTTTCGAGGAGCTCCTTATAGATGTTGAGCCCGAATCTGCGTATGTTGAATGTTGCGTTCATGTCAGTGGTAAGTTTGATTTGAATGATTTGTTATCTGAACAGTGCCTTGAATGTTTCCTTGTTTCTGAGGGCGGCGTTGAAGAGGGCTTCGAGGTTTACTCTGGAAGGCATGCCCTCGCGGTTGGGAACGACCTGGTAGTAACCGCTGAGGCTGCTTTCGCTCCAGTAGGCTTCCGGATCGAGGTTCTGGCTCATGGTGAAGAACAGTTTCTCGCTGATACGCTCAATGGAGGCGTTGATGATCAGACCGCTGCGGTCGAGTATGATGACCGGGTCGATAAGGTTCTCGAGGTCGCGTACCTGATGGGTTGAGATGGCAATGAGCTTGTCTTCAGTAGCGCACTCGGAGATGACCTTGCGGAGGGTGGTCTTCGAGGGAATGTCCAGACCGTTGGAAGGCTCGTCCATCAGCAGGATGCGGGTGTTCAGGGCCAGGGCAAAAGCTATCAGGGCCTTTTTCTGCTGGCCGTGGGAGAGCTTGTCGAACCGGTAGGAGGGATCGACTTCGAAGGTCAGGCAGAGTTTCTGAAACTGACCGGCGTCCCAGCGGGGGTAGAGCAGGGAATTGCTCTTGGCGAATGTGTTGACGCTGATGGCCGGAGCGAAGAATATCTCCGGCACGTAGTAGATGTCGTTGAGCATTTCCGGATTGCGCTTCTCCGAGGCGATGCCGTCTACAGTGCAGCTGCCCCCTTTTGTGCGCAGCAGGCCGCAGATGATGCGCAGCAGAGTGGTCTTGCCGACGCCGTTCTCACCGAGCAGCCCGTAGATGCGGCCCGGCTCCAGCTCGAGGCTCAGATCCTCGAACACGATGTGTTTCTTGTAGTTGAACTTCAGGTGTTCAATCTTTACGATCGGGTTTTTGCTGTCCATAACTTATACTTTTGTCTATGATTGTTTGTCTTTTCTGTTGCTTACTATCCTCTCATTAGTCGCTTTATTCAGTTAAATGTTACTGATAGGCTGCTTAGCGTTGTTTACCTTTTTAGTGTATTAGTTTTCTAGTACACCGCAAAAGTAGGCAAAAATTCCTTCCCTCCAAATTTTTTTTAAAAAATTTTGATTTTTCCCGGTTCTGACCGCTCTTCCGGCACTTCCGGCCCCGCCGGCCTCTTCGACCCCTCCGGCCCGGGTTTTGTAACTAGATTTTGTCGGGCTGAGGAGCTATTTCTAAGTGCCAAATAATCAGTGATATGTCATTTAACAGCTCCGCCGTAAGCCTTTTGAAAAGCATTACGGCGGAGCTGCAAAATGTTAATGCGCTGGATGTCTTGCGGTTAACAAGTGTGTTGTGTGCCCGGCATTATTTCGTTGTGGATTATTCTACCGGTTCTGTCGGCTTGGAACTGAGAATTTCCATGGCGCGGTCGTAGAGGGGGTCGTCGACCACTACCTCGATTGACACGAGGTCGGTGTTGACCGCACCGGTAGACCAGATGAGGTTCTCGCCGAGAACGAAGGCAGGGACGCCGTTCTCCTCTAGAACGCCCTTGCAGATGTTTGCAGATATGGCATTGTTGAATTTCTGAACTACTTTCATAATGCTGTTGGTTGACTGTTGTTTCGCTGCCTTATGCCTTGCTGTTGTCTGTATTGCCGTCGCCGGTTCCGCTGTCGCCGAAATCATATGGGTCATCGTGCCTGGGGGCATTGTTCCCGATATCCTCGCGCAGGGCGTAAGAGATATGACTGGCCAGACGGAGGATGTCCTTGCGGTTGCCGCTGAGTATGAGAGGCGCTGTGCCCTTGGTGATGGTGACTCTGTCCTCGTAGGCCCTCATGAAGCGGGTAAAGTGGTTGCGCAGACGGAATGTGAGCTTTTCCGTATCCTCATCTGTCTTTTCGTAGCCGAGACTTTCGAAAGAATTGATGACAGTGTCCCTGTGGTCTTCGAAATCGCCTTCGATCATAACTTCTTTCTTGACGAAGGTCAGGCCCGGATAGACGGCGGCGATGGCCCCGAAGATCAGCAGCATCTGCCACCATGCGCCTTCCTTGAGCAGCCCGCCCTCATCTGCAGGCTTGAGCAGGTCTGACAGATGTGCTCCTGGTGTGATGAGGGTAACCAGGGCAAGTGCAAGACAGCCCAGGATGATGAAAACGAAGAAGTATTTGACGGATCTGACGACCCTTTGGGCTTTTGGATTCATGATTTTTCGCTGTTTTTGATTAAATTTGCTGCAAATATAGCAAATCGTATTATTTTTGCCCTAATTAATAAGTAGATTAAGAAATGGAAGAGACAAACAAACCTGTAGTCGGTGGTACGGCATCGGGCTGGAACCCTCAGAACAACGATCAGAATGACAAAAATAAGATTCTTAAAATCACGACAATAGTCCTGGCGGCAGTGGCAGTCGTGCTGGCGGCGGTCTTTGTCTATGTATGGATAGACAGGCAGAAGATGATCGATGACCTGACGATTGACAAGGAGAACCTGACGTCTCAGCTTATCGAGCTCCAGGGAGAGTATTCGCTTCTGTCAAGTGACAATGACAGCCTCAATGTACAGCTTGACCGCGAGCGTGAGAAGGTGGACCAGCTGCTGGAGCGCATCAAGCAGACTGACGCCGCCAACCGCAGCAAGATCCGTCAGTATGAGAAGGAGCTCGGTACCCTCCGCTCGATCATGAAGCACTATATCTTCCAGATCGACTCTCTCAATACCCTGAACATCGCCCTCCGCAAGGACGCCGAGCTGGCCCGTGCCGAGGCCGCCAAGTCAGCCGAGCGCTACCAGGAGCTGAGCAAGACCACCGACGAGTACGCCAAGCTCGTGGAGCAGGGCTCCGAGATCAAGGGCCGCGGCATCAACATCGTCGGCATCAACGCCTCCAACAAGGAGACCGACCGCAGCAGCCGTATCAAGAAGCTCCGCACCTGCCTCTCTCTGATTGAGAACTCCATCGCTCCCAAAGGCCCCATGCGCGTGTACATCCGCGTCAAGGGACCGGACGGCATCCTGATGACCTCCGACCAGCAGCGCATCTTCGAGATGAACGGCGAGCAGCTCGTCTACTCTGAGTCGCGTGAGGTAGACTACCAGGGCGCCGAGGTGGAGGTATGCATCTACTTCGCATCCGAGCAGTTCACCAAGGGCGTCTACACCGTCGAGGCCTACACCTCCTCCGGTCTGCTGGGCACCGGCGACATACTGCTGAGGTAGCGTCAGTCAGCGTCCACGGCATCCTGCGATGATATACATCCACTTCCCCTTCTGCAAGTCGTTCTGCACCTACTGCGACTTCTATTCGGTCAGGGAAAAGGACAGGATAGCACAATACACACAGAGCCTTCTGCGGGAAATCTCCCTGCGGAAGGCTTTTTTATGCCAATGCACCTCGCCTGCAACGCTCTACGTCGGGGGCGGGACACCCTCGCTCTGGCCGGTGGAGCAGCTTGGGGAGGCGGTCGCGGCTATCTCTGCGGCACTCCGGGAGGGGGCAGCGGACTACGGACGTCCCTGCGGTGCTCTACGTCGGGGGCGGGACACCCTCGCTCTGGCCGGTGGAACAGCTGGGGGAGGCGGTCGCGGTGGTCTCTGCGGTGCTCCGGGAGGGGGCGGCAGAGCTGTCCCGGGAACATGGGATGGCCGGGGGAATGTCGGGATCTTCGCGGAATTTACCGTTGAGGTCAATCCGGACGATGTCATGGAGGCCTACGCCAGGGCCCTGCGGCGGCTCGGAGTGAACCGCGTCAGTATGGGCGTGCAGTCCTTCAGCGACCGCAGCCTGCGGTGGATGGCCCGGCGGCACAGTTCTGATGGGGCGGTGGAGGCCTTCCGGGTGCTGCGCTCCGCCGGGTTCGACAATATCTCGCTGGACTTGATTTTCGGGTATGATCCGGTGGCTTGGGGGAGCGGCTCCTCTTCGGATGAAGAACTGATGCAGTTGTGGAGTGACGACCTGGATGCCGTGCTGCGGCTGCGGCCGGAGCATATTTCCGCCTACCAGATGGGTATCGAGGAGGGCAGCGTCCTCGGAGAGATGGCCGCCGCCGGCCGCTACCGGGAACCCTCCGACGAGCTGTGCGCAGCCCAGTACGCCCTCCTGCAGCAGCGCCTCACCGCCGCCGGCTACCTCCAGTACGAGGTCTCCAATTTCTCCCTCCCCGGCCGCCGCGCCCTGCACAACAGCGGCTACTGGGACCGCAGCCCCTACATTGGCCTCGGGCCGGGTGCCCACTCCTTCGACGGGGACCGCCGCCGCTGCTGGAATGTTCCGGATCTCGACCGGTATATTGCTGCGTTCGGCGTGGGTTCCGCTTCGGGCGGTTTTTCTGCTTCCGGTGGAGTTTCCGCTTCGGGCGATGCCCTTGCCTCCGATGTTGCCCCGGCTTCTACCCCGGCTTTTGGTGAAGACCTCCCTGCTTCGAGTTGTGGTTCCGCTTCCAGCGCTGTTCCCATTACTGGTGATTTTTCTACTTCCGCTTACCGTGATTGTGCCGTGTCATCTGTGGTGTCAGAAGAGATCCTTACCGACGAGGACGTCCTCACCGAGACCATTATGCTCGGTCTTCGCACCGTGGACGGCCTGCCCTTAGACGTCCTAGTTGCCATGTGCCGACCGTCGTCGTCTTCCGTGCCCGATAGTCGTTCGGGCTTCGCTCAGCCGTCATCGTCTACCGTGCCCGATAGTCGTTCCGGAGCCGCAGAAAACTCGTGCCAATCCCTTCTTTCTCAACTTCCACACCCTCTGCGGACCTCTGTCGACCGCCTTCTGGCCACCGGCTCCCTCATCCTCCGCGACGACCGCCTGTCCATTCCCCCCTCCCGCCTCTTCATCAGCGACTCCATCATCCGCGAGCTGCTGTAGCACCGTCCCGTCCTCCCCCTGACAGTCACATCTTATCCGCGAACAGCAGTGGTGACGTCCAACACTTCTCATGACAACCGCTTCTTCTTAACCCCTTTGGAAGGAGTAAGCAAAATGCCCTCTTCTGCCACTCCTTCCGAAGGGGTAAATTCCGTGAATCCTCGCCACGGCACTCTGTACGTCCATTCTGCCCGTGTTCCACCTCCGAACTCCTTCCGAAGGAGTGCCTCAAGTGCACATTTTCCCTACTCCTACCGAAAGTAATGGCGCTCTCGAGTCGAAGGGATGTGAACTAAATATTGTCGGGGAGGAAGGTGCCTGTTAAGTTTTTGAAATTCAAAAAGTTGTAGTTTTGAGGTTCTGCCGTAGGTCGTTTCAAAGCGGTTACGGCGGGATGCAGAGAGGTTAAATAGCTGATTGATAGAAGGTTTGTT
>DHKFR23501__coassemble_825_pt1 | contig 34985 bp, 26 predicted proteins | sample DHKFR23501__metabat2_low_PE_038 | metagenome-assembled genome bin DHKFR23501
TGCCTCCTCAGGCGAGGACTTCGCCGAAGCCGCCGGAGCCGCAGCGGCCGGGCTCGCCGCACAGATGCACTCCCTGCTGTAATGAAAAGAATCCTATTCTCCATCGCCCTCTTCCTGCTGACTCTCCACTGCACCGCATCCGCCGCCCCGGAAGAGAGCTGCACTCTATGGAAAGGCCGTGGATGGGAGGGCCGTATCTCCCGGGACGGATGCCTGGATTCCGGACGGGCATCTCTCCTACCGTGCGGGGATTGACGGGGTGGAATGCTCATTGACCTATACCTCGTGGAAAGGGGAGCCGGCCCTGCAGATTACCCTCACCAACCGCGGACACGTTCCCTTTCAGCCAGTCAAGGCCGGACTCCGCTTAGGCATTGACACCTACATGGACACCTATCCCGAATGGTTCGGAAAATATTTCCCCACCCTCATGCGCAATGAGAAGACCCATTTTACAGGATACCTTCAGACCCCTTCCGGCCACACCCTCGGACTTGTATGCCCCCAGCCCGTGGCATCGTGGAGCGTAGAGTACAACCTCGGATATCAGGATCCCGCCCCTCACTGGTTCATGGGACACCGCATCGAATCCCTGAACATCGACCTGCTCAACGCACTGCCCCTGCCCTCCCGCAATCCTCAGGACCTGTGGTGCCTGCGTCAGGGTGAGAGCCGGAGCTGGACCCTCGTGCTCATCGACATTGAGGCCCCCGGACAGTTCGAGACGGAGCTCAGCAGCATCGCCGATATCCCCATGATACGTATGGAACGCACCGGATACGGGGCCGGAGAGACAGCCGTATTCGATGTTCTGGGAGACAGTCCGCAGGTCATTGTCACAGATGACTCAGGCAGACAGATGGACCTCGCGGTCGGGAAGGTTCCAGGGGCAGAAGGCGCCGTCCGGATAAGCTGTCCGCTGACAGAGACCGGACTCTACACCGTAAAAGCGACAGACGGGGACAGACAGGCCGAGGGAATCCTTACAGTACATGCCCCGTGGCAATGGATACTGGAGAGGGCCCGGGAAGGTGCCTGGAAATACTCCCAGAAAGCCACCTCGCACATCGAGAGCTGGTACGGCTTCCACTCGGCGTTCATTGCCGCCCGGTATTTCCCCGACAAGGAGCTGGACGCCAAGCTCACCGACCGGTTCGAATACCTTTTCAACCTGCTGCACGACACCGTAAGCATGCGGCCGCGGTACTACTCCTTCCGCATACAGAACACCTCCGGCACCATAGGCATGCTGGTGGACCGCTACCAGGCCCACGGAGACATCTGGGACCTGCAGCGGGCCTCGCGTCTGGCCGACTGGCTCATATCTGAGCAGCAGCGGGAAGACGGAGCCTATGTCAACCGCAACACCGTATACACCAGCGTCATCTACATCGCCAAGAGCATGATGGAGCTGGCCTTGGCCGAGCGGGAGGCAGCCGCCGAAAGGCATTATCTCTCCGCCAAACGGGCCGTGGACCAGCTGGTGGCCTCGCAGGGAGACTTCGAGACAGAAGGCGAGATGACCTTCGAGGACGGGATGATCTCATGCTCCGCCCTGCAGATCGGCATGCTGGCCCTGCTCACCAACGCCTTTATCATAGAGCATCCCGACGGGTCCGTCTCCGGCTACAACTGCACCGTCTCCCGCCACGGCGACACCCTCCGGGTCACTCCCGCTGAGAAACAGATTACCCGCCTTCACTGCAACCTGTCAGGACCCTGGACAGTCGTTTTCCCGGGCTCGGACACCGCGCAGCTGCCGGCAGGATACCTGGGCTGGCTGCCCTAGTCTTTCCGACGCAGGCAGTAATCAGCCGATGAGCTCGAGGGCGATGCGGCCGCGCTTGAGGTCGACCTCGATGACGCGGACGCGGACGTGCTGATGGACCTTGAGGACATCTGAGGGACGGGCAACCCTGCGGCGGCGGCCGTCGGGACCGGCGGCGCCCATGCGGGAGACGTGGATCAGGCCGTTCTGCTTGATACCGAAATCCACGAAGGCTCCGAAGTCGGTCACGTTGGTCACGATACCGGGCAGTTCCATGCCGGCCTGCAGATCCTCGATCGTGTGGATATCCTCCGCGAACTCCAGCACCTTGTAGGAGGCACGCGGGTCGCGTCCGGGCTTGTCCAGCTCCTGCATGATATCGGTCAAGGTAGGTATGCCCACCTCGTCGGACACGTATGCCTTGAGGTCTACGGCATCGCGCAGGTCCTTGCGGGCGATAAGCTCGGCCACGCTCACTCCGGCATCAGCCGCCATCTTCTTGACCAGCGGATAGCGCTCGGGATGCACGGCGGTATTGTCCAGCGGATCGGCGGCACCGGGTATGCGCAGGAAGCCGGCGCACTGTTCGAAAGCCTTCTCCCCCAGCCTCTTCACGTGAAGCAGGTCCCGGCGTGAGGCAAAGGCCCCGTGCTCGTCCCTGTACTCCACTATGTTGCGGGCCATGGCCGGACCGACACCGGAGACGTACGCGAGAAGGTGCCGTGAAGCCGTATTGAGGTTGACTCCTACGCTGTTCACGCAGTTCTCCACCACCTCGTCCAGACGCTCCTTCAGCAGCCCCTGGTCCACATCGTGCTGATACTGACCCACACCTATCGACTTGGGGTCTATCTTCACCAGCTCGGCCAGCGGGTCCATGATGCGCCGCCCGATGGACACGGCTCCGCGCACAGTCACATCGTACTCCGGGAACTCCTCCCGGCCGACCGGCGAGGCCGAATATACCGACGCTCCGTCCTCGCTCACCGAGTACACGCGCACGCCCTCCGGCAGGGCTATCTTCTTGATAAAGGCCTCGGTCTCACGGCCGGCTGTACCGTTGCCGATAGCGATGACCTCTATCTTGTAGGTCTCGACCATATTGGAGATCTTCTTCATCGCCATGGTGCGCTCATTGCGCGGCGGATGAGGGAATATCGTATCGTTGTGCAGCAGGGCGCCCTGAGCATCCAGGCAGACCACCTTGCAGCCGGTGCGGAAGCCCGGGTCGATGGCCAGCACCCGTTTCTGCCCGAGAGGCGGGGCCATCAGGAGCTGCCGCAGATTGTCCCCGAACACGCGGATGGACTCGATATCGGCCCTCTCCTTGGCAGAGCGCAGCGTCTCATTCTCTATCGACGGATGCAGCAGCCGCTTGAAGGAATCCTCCACGGCGTAGTCTATCTCCAGCGCAGCCGCCTCAGAGGGCGAGGGCTTACCGCGCAGCACCGACGAATATATCCGGTCCAGAGTCCGGTCCTTGTCCACATCCACCTTGACGATCAGCACCCCTTCCCGGGCCCCGCGCAGCACTGCCAGCACCCGGTGCGAGGGAGCCCGCGAGATATCCTCCGAGAATTTGAAATAGTTCCGGTACTTCGACGCCTCCTCGCTCTCCCCGTCCACTCCGGAAGCCACGTGGGCCGTCAGCCGGCCGTACTTCGAGTACGAGCGCCGCATCATCTCCCTCACCGGCACCGATTCGGATATCCATTCGGCCATGATGTCCCGGGCTCCGGACAGCGCAGTCTCCGCATCGGGCACCTGCTCCGAGACATAAGAGGCGGCATCCTTCTCAGGGCTCCTGGATTTGCAGGAAAATATCGCCTCTGCCAGAGGCTCCAGCCCCTTCTCCTTGGCCACCGACGCCCGCGTACGGCGTTTGGGACGGTACGGCAGGTACAGGTCCTCTAAAACCACCGGGTCCAGGCACTCCCGGATCTGTTTCTCCAGCTCCGGGGTCAGCTTCTCCTGCAAGGCAATGCTTTCCAGCACCGATGCCTTGCGCTTGGCCAGTTCCTCAAATTTCTCATTGTAATGCCTGATCTCCGCCACCTGAGCCTCGTCCAGCCCTCCGGTGCGCTCCTTGCGGTAACGCGAGATGAAAGGCACGGTCGCCCCCTCGGCTATCAGTTCGATACAATGCTCCACCCTCCAGGGCGCCACGGACATAAGTTCCGCAATATGATTTACATACAAACTTTCCATACAGTTGAAATTTAATCACATGACACGTCCTGCAGACGCTTGCGATAGGACGAGAAAATCTTGGATTTCGAGACATACCCGACATACCGCCCGTCCTCGTCCACCACGGGCAGATTCCAGGCCCCTGTCTTGTCGAACTTGTCCATCACACTGTCCATCCGGTCGGTGGAAAGAACAGTAGCGGGAGCATTCTTCATCAGGGTGTAGAGCTTGGTCGTCTCGTATTTGTCCTTATCAAACATAATCCCGCGGATATCGTCCAGACCGATGTATCCGCGGTATATCCCCTCGTCATCCAGTACCGGATAGAGGTTGCGGGTCGAGCGGGCCACCGCCTTGACCAGGTCCCCTAGCGTGTCATCCAGCCTGACCGAGGTAAAATCGGTCTCCACGAGGTCGGAGGTCTGAAGGAGGGTCAGCACGGCCCTGTCGCTGTTGTGGGTTATCAGGTCTCCGCTCTTGGCCAGTCGCTTGGAATATATCGAGAACGGCTCGAAAGCCCTCATGGTGGCAAAGGAAATGGTGGAGACCACGATGAGCGGCAGAAGCAGCGCATATCCCCCGGTAATCTCCGCTATCAGGAAGATAGCCGTCATCGGAGCCTGCATCACTCCGGCCATGAGTCCGGCCATGCCGACCAGGGCGAAATTGGCCTCGGGCACGGCGTGGAAACCCATGAGGTTGATGGTCCGCGCCAGTATGAACCCGGCGATACCGCCCACGATCAGGGTAGGTCCGAAGGTTCCTCCGACTCCTCCGCCGGCATTGGTGAAGGACATGGCGAAGACCTTGAAGACCAGTACCAGCGCAAAATACACCGGTATCACCCACTTGTGCTCGAATATCCCGGAGAACAGGGAATTCTCGAGAATCGTATCCGGATTGCCCTGCAGCATGTGTCCCAGGGACGAGTAGCCCTCCCCAAACAGAGGCGGGAAGATAAATATCAGCAGACCCAGCATCCCGGCGCAGAAAGCCCAGCGCTTGAAGGGATTGGAAATCTTCTTGATGCGGTCCTCCAGCGACAGGGTCGTCCTCAGAAAATACAGGGAGACCAGACCGCAGAACACCCCCAGCAGCACATAATAGGGCAGATTGCCCATGGCAAAGGGATCTACCGTACTGGTAAATGCGACCTCCTGTCCCAGAAAAAGATAGGACACCGTCGTTGCAGTCACCGATGACAGCAGCAGCGGCAGGATGGAGGACATCGATATATTGAAAAGAAGTATCTCGAGACAGAACAGGATGCCGGCCATCGGAGCCTTGAATATTCCTGCGACAGCTCCCGCGGCTCCGCAGCACAGGAGGATGGTCATATTGCGGTAAGATAGGCCGAGAGTACGGGCTACATTGGACCCGATGGCGGCTCCGGTATAGACTATCGGTGCCTCTGCTCCCACCGATCCGCCGAAACCTATGGTCACGGAACTGGAGAGCAGCGATGTCCACATATTGTGGCGCTTGATTCTGGAATTATTGCGGGAAATGGCGAATAGGACCTTGGTGACCCCGTGTCCTATATCGTCATGTACGACGTATTTTACAAAAAGAAGGGAAAGAAGCATGCCCACACCCGGATAGACGAGCAGCAGGAAATTGTGCCAGGAGACATCAAACCACCCGGTCAACAACCCACCTATCAGCTCGATGAGGGTCTTGAGCACTACAGCCGCGGCTCCGCTGCCCAGTCCTACGATGACCGCAAGGATCATCAGCATCGTCTGCTCGGGCTGATGCTTGAGCCAGATAAGCGGCTTAATCGTCCATCTGGTCATCCTCACCCTGCATCTCTTCACTGTTGTCAGGGAACACGCCACCTTCTATCTCAGGCACCTCGTCGATATCATCGTCGAAAAGATCATTCTCGGCCTTGTCGTAGTCATCTATGTCCACATCTATCTTCACCAGATACACGGCATCCGGGATATCCACCTCGACAGCATAAAAGCAGGATCCGTCCGGCTTGTCCACCTTGAAGAGGTCTCCCATATAATCCGCGTATCCCCTGGGATACTTCTCCTTGAAAGCCGCCTGAAGCTCCGCGGACATATTGTCATAACTTATAACTGCCCTCTTCTTGGGACGGGGTGCCGAAGATGATTTTGCATTCTGTTCCATATCTGAATTCCGATTTTTCTTAAAAACGGCTGCAATTATAATGCATTTTTTCTAAAAAAAAGAGATTTTTGGATTTTCTTTCCCGCGATATTCCTCTCCACGAATACAGGACGCCCGGACAAGTCCTTTCCGGTATAGAACATCACTGATGAGGCCGTCATAGGCGTAGGGGTGAAATCCTGCACCTGTTCCAGCTGTATTCCCCTTAGTTCCTTGTTCTTAGCCAGAGCCTTCATATCCTGCAGAGTGCATCCCGGATGGGATGAGATGAAATAGGGGACAATCCTGTACGGCAAGTGCTCTGCCGCCGCTATACGGGAGAACTCCCGCCTCAGAACGGAAAAGAAGGCAAACGGCGGCTTGGACATCAGCCTCAGCACATGGTCCTCCGTATGCTCAGGGGCCACCTTGAACCACCCGGAGGTGTGGTTGGTCACCACCTCCCTCAGGTATTTCTCCGAATACTCGTCGAGGAAGCCGTCCTTATCTAAGAAAAGGTCGTAACGTATGCCGCTGCCGATAAATGCCTTCCTCACCCCCGGAACGGCCGTAATCCGGCAGTAAAGCTCTAACAGCGCCTTGTGTGAATGCTCCATGTTCGGGCAGCGCGAAGGGAAAAGGCACGAGGGCCGGCTGCAGCGGGCACAGCGCGAGGCGTCCCTTCCGCGGAGGCCGTACATATTGGCGGTGGGCGCCCCCACATCGGAGATTATTCCCTTAAAATGCGGCATGGCAGTCAGACGCTCCACCTCCCGGACGATGGACTCAGGGCTGCGGCTGCGGATAAATTTTCCCTGATGGGCGGCAATGGTGCAGAAGGAGCAGCCTCCGAAGCATCCGCGGTGAATCGTCAGGGAGTTCTTGATCATCTCCCAGGCCGGAATGTCCTTCCCCCGGTAGCGGGGATGCGGCTGCTTGGTGAAGGGCAGGGCGTAATACGAATCAAGTTCTTCCGTCGTTTCCGGGGGAAATGGCGGATTGACCTGCACATATCCTCCGGGATAGGGTTCAATGAGGGTGGCGGCGTGCAGTCGGTTGGCCTCCCGCTCCTCAACATTGAAATCCTCGATAAATGCGTCCTTGTCGCGGCATACCCGCTCATAGCCGTGCAGCAGGAACATCCCCTCTCCGGCCCGGGGACATGGCCCCTCAGAGAAAAATGCGGTCTGCGGGATGTCTCTCAGGTCCTCCCCGGCAGCAATGGCCCGGGCGACGGCTGTCACAGGCCTCTCCCCCATCCCGTAGATGAGGAGGTCGGCCCCGCTGTCCACCAGGACCGAGGGGAACAGGCGGTCCGCCCAGTAGTCGTAGTGCGTCAGGCGGCGCAGGGAAGCCTCGATACCTCCGATGACCACCGGCACATCGGGAAAGAGCCGTTTGAGAATACGGGTGTAGACGGTAACGGCATAGTCGGGGCGGTGTCCGGCCTGGCCGCCTGGGGTATAGGCGTCGTTGCTGCGCAGACGCTTGGCGGCGGTGTAGTGGTTGACCATGGAATCCATGGCCCCGGAGTTGACCCCGAAGAACAGGCGCGGGACTCCCAGTTTCCGGAAGTCCCGCAGGTCGTCCTGCCAGCCCGGCTGGGGCACTACGGCCACTCTCCACCCTTCGCGCTGCAGGACGCGGGCTATCATCGCCGTACCCGACGAAGGGTGGTCGATGAAGGCGTCGCCTGAAAAAAGTATGATGTCGATGTAGTCCCACCCGAGTCTCTCCACCTCCTTGACAGAGGTGGGAAACATATAGGCGGACTGTGTCTGCTCCGTCATGGCCTACATCCTCTCGGGCAGACGGATTCCGAGGATATCCATGGCCTTGACCAGCACGGAGGCGATGGTGCCCAACAGCATCAGGCGGGCATCGCGCAGGGCCGCGCTGTCCTCCTTGAGAACCGGCACGTCGTGATAGTACTGGTTGAACTCCTTGGCCAGGTCGTAGGCGTAGTTGGCGATGAGGGCCGGGGACAGGGCAGCTCCGGCCTCGGCCACCTTCTGGGGATACTGGTTGAGCAGCTTGATGATGCTGATCTCCTTGTCGTTGAAGGCAGCGTCCTCAGCCAGCGCAGGGGTATATCCGGCACCGGCGGCCTTGCGCAGGATGGAACGGATACGGGCGTGGGTGTACTGGATGAAGGGACCGGTGTTGCCGTTGAAGTCTATGGACTCCTTCGGATCGAAGAGCATGGTCTTCTTGGGGTCCACCTTGATGATGAAGTACTTCAGGGCACCGAGGCTGAGCGTGCGGAAGAGCTCTTCCTGCTCCTTCCCGCTCATGTCGGCCAGCTTGCCGAGCTCCAGCGAAGTCTCCCTGGCGGTGTTGTACATCTTCTCCAGCAGGTCGTCGGCGTCGACTACCGTACCCTCGCGGGATTTCATCTTGCCCTCGGGCAGCTCCACCATACCGTAGGAGAGGTGGTAGATGCTGTCGGCCCAGGCGAAGCCCAGTTTCTTGAGTATGAGCTTGAGCACCTGGAAGTGGTAGTTCTGCTCGTTGCCCACCACGTAGACGTGCTCGTCCAGGCTGTATTCGGTAAATCTCTCGACGGCAGTGCCCAGGTCCTGGGTGATGTACACCGAGGTGCCGTCCTTTCTCAGGAGCAGCTTGCGGTCCAGTCCGTCGGCGGTCAGGTCGCACCACACCGAGCCGTCCTCCATCCGATCGAAGACGCCCTTGCGCAGTCCCTCCTCTACCAGCGACTTGCCGTGCAGGTAGGTCTGGGACTCATAGTAGATCCGGTCGAAACCCACTCCGAGAGCCGCGTAGGTCTCGTCGAAGCCGGCATAGACCCAGGAGTTCATCATCTTCCAGAGCTCCACTGTCTCAGGGTCGCCCTGCTCCCATTTCACGAGCATCTGACGTGCCTCCTGCAGGATGGGGGCCTTCTCCTCGGCCTCCTCCCTGCTCATGCCCTGAGCCTCGAGCTGCGCCACCTCGGCCTTGTAGAGGTCATTGAACTTCACGTAGAAGTCCCCTACCAGATGGTCGCCCTTCTTGCCGGAGGACTCCGGAGTCACGCCGTTGCCGGCCTTCTTCCATGCTACCATGGACTTGCAGATGTGGATGCCGCGGTCATTGACGATATTGGTCTTGATGACCTTGTGACCGTTCTCCTCCAGCAGCCGGGATACGGACCAGCCCAGCAGGATGTTGCGGATGTGTCCCAGGTGCAGGGGCTTGTTGGTGTTGGGGGAGGAATACTCGACCATCACGGTCTTTCCGGTGGAGGGCAGATGTCCGAAGCTGCCGTCAGCGGCGATGGAGCCGTAGACCTCCTTCCAGAAAGAAGGTGCGAACTTGATGTTTAGGAAACCCTTCACCACATTGAAGCCCTCTATCTCGGGAGTATTGGCCTTCAGCCACTCTCCTATCTCCTGGCCCGTGGCCTCGGGAGACTTGCGGGATGTCTTGAGCAGGGGGAAGGTGACGAGGGTCGCATCACCCTCGAACTCTTTTCTGGTCGCCTGGACCTGTATAGGCAAATTAACGCCGGAAGCCCCGTAGAGGGCTTCCAGCGCATTTTTCACCTTGTCTTGAATAAACTGTTCCTGATTCATATAAGGTTTTGAGTATAGATACTATTTGAGTCCTCTGTTCTCGAGGAGGGGATCGATGCCGGGCTCCTTGCCGCGGAAGTTGACATAAAGGGTCATGGCGTCGTCCTCACCGCCGCGCTCGAGGACTTCCTCGCGGAACTTGCGGGCCACCTCCTGATTGAAGATGTCGCCGGTCTCCTTGAATGCCTCGTAGGCGTCAGCGTCCAGAACCTCGGCCCAGATGTAGCTGTAGTAGCCTACGGTGTAGCCGCCACCGAAGACGTGGGTAAAGTAGGTCGAGCGGTAGCGGGGAGGTATCTGGGAGAGCAGTCCGCGGTCACCGAGAACCTTAGCCTCGAACTTGTTGACATCCAGGTCAGAAGGTATCTCGTCCATGATGAAGTAGTCCATGTCGAGCAGGGATGCCGCCAGATACTCCACTGTGGCGAAGCCCTGCCCGTACTTGCCGGACTTGTCGAGCTTGTCCACCAGTTCCTGAGGGATGACCTCACCGGTCTCGTAGTGCTTTGCATATACTTTCAGCACCTCAGGCTCGAAGGCCCAGTGCTCGTTGATCTGCGAGGGAAGCTCCACGAAGTCGCGGGTCATGGAGGCATTGCCCTGATATCTTACATCCTGGAGCAGGGACTGGAGGGCATGTCCGAACTCATGGAAGAATGTCTCGGTCTCGTCAGGAGTCAGCAGGGCCGGAGAGTCACCGGTGCCGCGGGTGAAGTTGCCGACGATGGTCACGATGGGGATGACCCTCTCGCCGTCCTTGTAGTACTGCTCGCGGTAGCCGCCGCACCATGCGCCGCCTCTCTTGAAGCCGGGACGTGCGAACATATCCATGAAGATGATGCCGAGGGTGGAGCCGTCAGCGTCCCTGCACTCGAAGGCCTGGGCCTCGGGATGGGGAACGGGAACATTGTTGAGCTGGGTGAAGGTTATGCCGTACAGACGGTTGGCTACGTAGAATATACCCTCGCGCACATTCTCAAACTTAAAGTAGGGCTTCAGCTCGTCCTCGGAGAGGTTGAACTTCCCGGCCTTCGCCTTCTCGAAGTAGTATCTCCAGTCAGCGGCCGTGAGCTCATCGTTGACGCCCTGAGCCTTGGCGATGGGATACATGTCGGCGAGCTCACGCTCTGCGGACTCCAGGGCGGGAGCCCAAAGCTGGTCGAGAAGATTGTAGACGGCCTCTGGGGTCTTGGCCATGCGGTCCTCGAGAACGAACTCGGCATAGTTGTCATAGCCCATGATCCTGGCCTTCTGGTTATATAGGTTAACCATCTCCACGATGATGGCCTTGTTGTCATTGGCATCATCGTTGTTGCCGCGGTTCAGATAACCGTTGAGCAGCTTGGTGCGGAGCTCACGGTCGTCGTCGAACTGGAGGAAGGGCATTACGCTGGCATTGTCCAGACCGAACACCCAAACACCGTCCAAGCCTTTCTCCCCGGCACGCTGGGCAGCTGCGTCGACGGCCGTCTGGGGCAGTCCGGAAAGGCCGGCCCTGTCATCCACCACCAGGGTGAAGGCGGCAGTCTCCTTCAGCACGTTCTGCTCGAACTTGAGCTGCAGTTCGGAGATGCGGGAGTTGATCTTCTTGAGCTCTTCCTTCTTGTCTGCGGGAAGGGTGGCTCCTGCTCTCTCGTATCCCTTGTATGTCTCGGTGAGAAGTCTCATCTGGTCGGGCTCGAGGCCGAGGTTCTCGCGGTTGTCATAGACGGCCTTTACCCTCTCGTAGAGTTTCTCGTTGAGGGAAATCTCGTTGAAATGGGCGCTTACCACGGGCGCCAGCTCCGTCTCGACGGCCATCAGCTCGGGAGTCGAGTTTATGGATGTCTCGCTTCCGAACACGGAGTACACACGGCTGAAAAGACCGCCGGCATTGTCCAGGGCCACGATGGTATTCTCGAAATCGGGAGCGGCGGGATTGTTGATTATCGCATCGATCTCCTTGTTGTGCTCCTCTATCGCCGCCAGAACGGCAGGCTTGTAGTCTCCTATACGGACTTCCTCAAAAGGAGGGATACCGAAAGGGGTAGTCCACTCTTCGAGAAGAGGATTCTTCCTATTGTCACATGATGTCATCATAAGTGCAAGTGTCAGGATAGTTGTAGGAAATAAAAATTTTTTCATATTGCGGTAAGGTATTGAAGGTTTGCTTATTGCTCAGGCGCAGGAAGGTCCTGTCTAGCCAAGATAGCTCTTGAGGAGCTTGCTGCGGTTGCTGTGCCGCAGACGGCGGATGGCCTTCTCCTTGATCTGACGCACCCTCTCCCGGGTAAGTCCGAATTTCTCGCCTATCTCCTCGAGGGTCATCTCCTGGGTGCCGATTCCAAAAAAGTCCTTTACGATATCCCTCTCGCGCTCGGTAAGAGTGGACAGGGCACGCTCAATCTCCTTGTTCAGGGACTCATTGACCAGACCGCGGTCGGCGTTGGGCGAGTCATTGTTGACCAGCACGTCGAGAAGATTGTTGTCCTCACCGTCCACGAAAGGAGCGTCCACGGAGACGTGGCGTCCGGACACCCTGAGGGTATCGGCAATCTTGTCACGCGGAATCTCGAGAATCTCAGCCAGCTCGTCCGGTGAAGGTGTCCTCTCGTTCTCCTGCTCGAACTTGGCCAGCACCTTGTTGATCTTGTTCAGGGAGCCCACCTGGTTAAGCGGCAGACGGACTATCCTGGACTGCTCTGCAAGTGCCTGGAGGATCGACTGGCGGATCCACCACACAGCATAGGAAATGAACTTGAAGCCACGGGTCTCGTCAAATTTCTCCGCAGCCTTGATAAGCCCCAGGTTGCCCTCGTTGATCAGGTCGGGAAGGCTGAGCCCCTGGTTCTGATACTGTTTCGCAACAGAAACGACGAAGCGGAGATTGGCCTTCGTCAGCTTCTCGAGGGCCGCCTGGTCCCCTTTGCGTATTCTCTGCGCCAATTCCACTTCCTCATCCACCCCGATGAGCTCCTCCCTGCCGATCTCCTGGAGATACTTGTCCAGAGAGGCGCTCTCGCGGTTGGTGATTGATTTTGTAATCTTAAGTTGTCTCATTATCTCTATTATAAACCTATTCCGTAGTAATAGAGGTTGCCGTCCGGATCGAAGCCTTCGATGAGCAGGGACCTGCGGGCCTTCTTCACCTCGGCGGCCACGTCCTGAGGCGATGCGACAGGATTGTTGTTGACATAAGTTATTATGAACCCTGCCTTAATGCCTGCGTCGCGGACCTTACCTTTATCTACAGAAGCCACCTTCACACCGGCCTTCAGCCCCAGTTTCTCCAGTTCTGCCCGGGGTGCCGGGACAAGCTGAGCACCGAAGAGATTGACATTACCCTGCTGGTTGTAGGCGTTCATTGCCTGCGTCTCCTCGCCTATCAGCGTTGTCTTGAGCCTGAGAATCTTTCCGTCGCGGGAGATTTCCAGATCGACCTTGTCGCCGGGACTGTGCTGGCTGATGAGCTCCTGCACTGCCGTCCCCTTGGATATCTTCGTTCCGCCGATGGCCAGGAGGATATCACCCTCCTTGACACCGGCCGCCTCGGCAGCACCGCCTTTGACTACCTCGGATATATATACGCCGTCGGAGGTGGAAAGTTTCATTTCTTCCTTCAAATCTTCTGAATTATTGAGCATCGTTATTCCCAGCATGGCCCTCTGCACTGAGCCGTACTCCCGGAAATCGGCGGCTATCTTCTTGACCATATTCACGGGGATGGCAAAAGAATACCCGGCATAAGAACCTGTCTGGGAGATAATTGCCGTATTGATACCCACAAGCTCACCCTTGATGTTGACCAGGGCTCCGCCACTGTTGCCCGGGTTGACCGCCGCATCGGTCTGGATGAAGGACTCGATCTTGAAATCCCGGTTGCTGCTGGGCATGGAACGGCCCTTGGCGCTGACTATACCTGCAGTGATGGTCGAGGTCAGACCATAGGGGCTGCCGATGGCCAGCACCCATTCGCCCAGACGCAGCTGGTCGGAATCACCCATAGGTATCACGGGCAGGCCCTTGGCATCTATCTTAAGCAGGGCTACGTCGGTGGCCGGATCCGTGCCGACGATATCAGCCTTGAATGTCTTGTTGTCACCCACTGTCACCTCGACCTCGGTCGCTCCGGAGACCACGTGGTTGTTGGTCACGATAAATCCGTCCTCGGATATGATTACTCCGGAGCCGGTGCCCACCTGCTCACGGGGTATCGTGTTGCCGAAACCGAAGAAGTATTCGAAAAGGGAGGAAGGTCCCTGAGGCTGCTCGCTCCTCTTGACTACCTTTACATATACGACTGCCTTGACCGCAGTCTCGGCCGCATAGGTGAAATCGGGATATTCCCCTGATATGCTGACATTCCGGACGACTGCGCCCGAGTCGGAATCCTGATACACATAGGTCTGTCTGCCGCTGTCCGAAGTCAGACGGACTGTAAGATATCCTGCAAGCCCTCCGGCAAGGACGGCTGCTAGAACGATTAACCAATTCTTCTTTCTCATAATACGTCAAATATTTTTGTGTTGTCGAAAAATAACTCAAAATATATGCCAAAATTTTTGTACTTTTGTGTTCCTAAAGTTAAAAATACAGCAAGATGAATTTCACAATATCCAGCACAGAGCTCTTACACGGGCTGCTCTCAGGACTGAGAGTAATCTCCAACAAGACAACCACCCCTATCCTGGACAACTTTCTCTTCGTCCTGAAGGGGAACTCCCTGGAAGTGACGGCCTCTGACTCCGAGACGACACTCAGGACCGTCATCCCCGTGGACGAGACGGTGGAAGAGGGATCGGCAGCCGTACCGGCCAAGATTCTTACAGACTCCCTCAAGGAGTTCCCCGACATGCCCATCGAGCTGCGGACGCTCGAGGACAACAACACCCTCCAGATCAGCTGGGCCACCGGTGCGCAGAAGATCCCGTTCTTCCCCGCCGACTATTACCCCGAGCTTCCCGCCCTGGACGGGCTGAGCGTGTCCGTGACAATTCCTGCGGGGACCCTGTCGGCCGGCCTGGGATACACCCTCTACGCGACTGCGGACGAAGTGCTCAGGCCCGTGATGAACGGCGTGCTCTTCGACCTCACTCCCGAGTCGACGTCCCTTGTGGCCTCCGATTCCCACAAGCTGGTGTGCTATAGCCGCACCGACATCCGCTCCGAGCAGAAGTCGTCATTCATCCTGCCCAAGAAGCCCGCGGCCATCCTCCGCGGACTGCTCGCCAAGTCCGACTGCGATGTCAAAGTGACATTTGACGGCAAGAACGCCCATTTCGAGCTGGACAGCTGCATGCTGGTGGGACGGCTGGTAGACGGCACATACCCCGCCTACAGGACAGTCATTCCCAAGAACAATCAGAACAAAATGATAATCAGCCGTTCCACCCTCCTCAACGCAGCCAAGCGCGTCTCCGTATGCTCCAACCAGGCTACATCGAGCATGAAGTTATCCCTGTCGTTCAACACTCTGGTCATCTCGGCCCAGGACACCGGATTCTCCATCTCAGCCCACGAGACCCTGCCCTGCCAGTATGACGGCGAGCCCATGGACATCGGCTTCAAATCCACGTTCCTGATCGAGATTCTCTCCAACCTGCCGTACGAGGAGGTATGCTTCGAGCTTGCCGACCCCGCCCGCGCCGCCCTCATCGTAGCCGCCGAGGACCATGATCCGGACGAGGACATCTGCTCCCTGCTGATGCCTATCCGCATTCCCAACTAATCCCTGAATAAATGAAACTCAATCTCAAGAATCCCATCATATTTTTCGACATCGAGAGCACCGGTCTCAATGTCGCATCTGACCGCATAGTCGAGATATCAATGGTAAAAGTACTGCCGGACGGCAGCACTGAGGTCAAGACCAGGCGAATCAACCCCACCATCCACATTTCCGAAGAGGCCACCCGTATCCACGGCATCCATGACGAGGATGTAAAGGACTGCCCTACTTTCAAGCAGATAGCGAAGTCACTTGCCGCATGGATGGAGGGCTGCGACATAGCCGGCTACAACTCCAACAAGTTCGACATCCCCGTCCTCTACGAGGAGTTCCTGCGTGCGGGTGTGGATTTCGATTTCCGAAAGAGAAAGCTGGTCGATGTACAGAACATCTTCCACAAGATGGAACAGAGGACCCTGTCGGCCGCATACAAGTTCTACTGCCACAAGGACCTGGAACACGCCCATTCGGCAGAGGCCGACACTATGGCCACCTATGAGATCCTGCAGGCACAGCTGGACAGATATCCCGAGACCCTGCAGAACGACATAGGATACCTTTCCGACTTCTCGTCCAAGACCAAGTTCGCCGACTACGCCGGACGCATCATCTACAATGACAAGGACGTACCCGTATTCAACTTCGGAAAGCACAAGGGCAAGCCCGTGGCAGAGGTGCTGCGCGCCGAACCCAGCTACTACGCGTGGATTATGAACGGGGACTTCACCCTCGACACCAAGAAAGTACTGACCGAGATAAAGGTCAAAGCCTTCGCCAAGTGAACATCCTGGTCTCCCCGCTGAGGGACGGGAGTTTCTATTTCCGTTCCGACTCTACGCTCATCCGTGCCCTGACAGACTTCTACATTCCCGATTATGTAGAGAGCATCTCGGCTGTCCCCGTGCTGTGCTTCCGCTCGGAACGCTCGGGCAAGGCCGTCCCTGTCCGGTTCGCACACCGGTACATTGGACCTTTCTCATGCGGTCTTCTGCTGAAGGCAGCCATACGCGAGGATATGGTTTCCCGTCCGGACCGTATTTTCGTGCAGAATGCACTGGACTATTCGACCGTGATACCGTATGAACTGCTGCCTTTGGATAAATTGGACGGCTACATCTGTCCTTCCAGGCCCTTTCTCATCAAAGTCAATGGCTTGGAACGCATCAGGATAGAACATACACCCGACATGCAGGAAATCAGCAGACGTTTCGGGGCTATCAGCTGCTACGCCTCGGTAAGGACCGGGGACATGCTCGCATTCGAGCTTGCGGAACCTGCGGCAGTAGCTCAGGGAGAACATCTCACCGCCCGTTTCGGAACGGGAGGGGACATCAGCATCGTCATAAGGTAAGACCGGCTATCGCCGAGCGGACAGCCGCGGCTGCCGTAGAAAATGCTATCTGCAGGTTATAACCGCCTGTGTCCGCATCAAGGTCCAACACTTCTCCGGCGAAGTACAGGCCCGGCACCAGCTTGGATTCCATCGTCTTTCTGGACACCTCCTTCAAGGATATCCCCCCTGCCGTCACCACCGCCCTGCGGTAGTCTACATAGCCTTTTATCGGCATTCTCCAGAATTTGAGCCTCACCGGAAGGTTCTGCACTGTGAGGGCAGGATCCGAGTCCATGAAGGGCTTCACCGCCTGTATGGGCAGATAATGGCCCAGGAACCTGGAAAGACTGACTCCAGGAACATACTCCCGCTCCACCCTGCTCTTGAGCTCCTGCAGCGTAACAGCAGGTTTCAGGTCTATGACCGCCTCCACCTTCTTTCCGTCCTCCAATGCCGCAACCGCCCTGCGGCTCACCCTGAACCCAAGGGCTCCCTCCAGTCCTCCATCTGTGAATGTCAGCTCCCCGAACTCCTTCTGCACCTCACCGCCGTCCACCAGAAGAGACAGGGATACATTGCGGAGGGTCAGTCCGACAAGGGAAAAATTGTACCTGGAAGGGACAAGCGCAGTAAGGGAAGGAAAAGTCCTTGTCACCGTATGGCCAAGACTCCGCGCCAGCCGGTAACCGTCCCCTGTAGAGCCTGTGGCAGGATAGGACAGGCCTCCGGTGGCGATGATTACGGACCTGACAGCCCAGCTGCTGAGCCTCATCTTCCCTTCAGAGTGAAGGGCCTCTACAACAAAATGTCCTGCAGGAGCCTTCAGCACTGCCACAGCCTGTGTATTGAGAAACACATCTATATTCGGAGCTCCGGATATGCGGGAGAATAGAGCGTTCCTGACATCCGCGCTGCGGTCCGACACCGGAAACACCCTCATCCCTCGCTCGGTCTTCGTTTCCAGACCCAGGACGCGCAGCTCATCCACGACAGCTGTATTAGGGAATGACATGAATGCCGGGCGGAAAAAGGACGGATCCGGATGGACATGTTCCCTGAACTCCTCCCATGGACGGACATTAGTAACATTGCACCGTCCCCTGCCGGTAAGCAGCAGTTTCCTGCCGCACTGGCCATTTTTCTCTATAAGAGCCACTTTAGCACTGCTCCCGGCTGCCAGCACGCCTGCCATCATGCCTGCGGCTCCCCCGCCGATTATGACTATATCGTAATCCATACTCATCCGTCGGTGTATTTTTATTTTCGCAAAATTAGAATTATTTTCTATATTTGCGTCCTCAAATCAAGCCTCTTTAGCTCAGCTGGTAGAGCAGCTCATTCGTAATGAGCAGGTCGTGGGTTCGAGTCCCATGAGAGGCTCAACTCCTTAATCTCCCAACCATGAACATAAGATTTATGATATCAGCCGTGACAGTCCTTGTCTCGGCTCAGGTGCTTTTCGCCGCACCCAAGACACGCACACTTCAGTCCCCGGACGGCAGACTTGCCGTTACAGTGGAGGTCAGCGACTCCATCGCCTACAGCATCGCATACGACGGACACACGTTCATCCTTCCCTCAGCTGTATCCATGACTCTAGCTGACGGAAAAGTTCTTGGACGTGAGAATCTTTCCTCCGTACGGTTCAGAACTGCATCGGTACGGGACTCCGTAGACACACCGCTCTACCGCCAGAGCCGCATAGAGGAGAGCTACAACTCTCTCGCCATAATGTTTCCGCGAGCCGGTTTTGCCCTCGAGTTCAGGGCCTACGACGAAGGCATCGCCTACCGCTTCTCCACATCCATGAAAGACAGCGTCACTGTTGTCGGCGAGGAGGCCACATTCCGTTTTGACAAGGATTACCAGGCATACATACCCTACAGTTCCAATACCAAGAACCCTTTCCAGACCTCCTTCGAGAGCCAGTACACCGTCTCTCCCCTGAGCGGTTTTGAGAGCGGACGGCTGTCCATCACTCCGCTGCTCGTCGCCCTCGACTCGGGCGAGAAGGTGCTCATCACAGAGTCCGATCTGGAGTCATATCCCGGCATGTTCCTGGGCAGTGAGGGCGGCAGCACCCTCCGGGGAGCCTTCGCCGGCCGGCCTACCACCTACGTGGACGGCTACAGATGCCAGGAGAGGATCTTGCGCAACTCCGATACTCTGGCCATTACGGCCGGAACACGGACCTATCCCTGGCGAATAGTATCCGTGGCTTCCGACGACACCGAGCTGCCGGTAAATAATCTCGTATGGCTGCTCGGCTCTCCCAGCCGGATTGAGGATCTCTCGTGGATCCGTCCGGGACAGGCCGCCTGGGAATGGTGGAACGACTGGGGCTTCACCGGAGTGGACTTCGAGGCAGGCATCAACACCGACACCTATAAATACATGATAGATTTCGCGGCCGAGCGCGGTATCCCATACGTTGTGGTGGACGAGGGCTGGTCACCCCGCACAGGAGGCGACATCATGAAGACGATTCCCGGATTCGACGTGGAGGAAGTGGCCCGCTACGGCAGGTCCAAGGGTGTGGGAGTACTCCTCTGGGCCGTGGGATACGTCCTCGACGACAAGCTGGAGGAGGCCTGCAGAACCTACTCCGGGATGGGCATCGCCGGCTTCAAGGTGGACTTTATGGACCGCGACGACCAGGAGGTGGTGGAGATGAACTACCGTATCCTCGAGACCGCCGCCAGGTATCACCTGGTAGTGGACCTGCACGGCATGTACAAGCCCACCGGACTGAACCGTACCTGGCCCAACCTGCTCAACTACGAGGGCGTCTGGGGCCTCGAGCAGATGAAGTGGTCGGATGAGGACATGCTCACTTACGACGTGACATTCCCCTACATCCGCATGGCCGCCGGTCCCGTGGACTACACCCAGGGAGCCCTGCGCAATGCTCAGATGAGGAATTTCGCGGCCGTCTACAGCGACCCCATGAGTCAGGGCACCAGGGCACACCAGGTAGCCATCTACGTCATCTTCGACTCACCCCTGACCATGCTCTGTGACTCTCCCACGGCATACGTGCGGGAGCAGGAGACCACAGAGTTCATCACGGCCATTCCCACGGTCTACGACGAGACCCGCGTCCTGGCCGGAGAGATCGGCAGATACATCATCACTCAGCGCCGCTCGGGCGACCGCTGGTACATCGGCGGCATCACCGGCACTGAGGCCCGTACACTGACCTTCACCCCCGACCTTCCCGAGGGCAGCTATACCTTCAGGATTTTCCGCGACGGAGTCAATGCCGCTTCACGCGGGGAGGACTACCGGATAGAGACCCTGGAGTGGACTGCTGGGCAGGAGCTCTGCATAGAGGCTGCGCCGGGCGGAGGATTCGCAATCATCATTGATAGAAAATATTAACACTTTAGTGACTGTTATCATGAAATCGAGACTTTACATTCCTCTTATACTCGTTGCCCTGAGCTGCGCCATACTGGCCATCGCCCTGTGGGTCGGCACTTCTGACGGGAAAGGCGGCAGCAGCTCATCCTCCGCCGTCCTGGACAACATCGCCACCCGGACCAGCATCCGTGCCTATACCTCCGAGCCCGTGGATGACGAGACCGTAACGGCCCTGCTCAAGGCCGGCATGGCGGCTCCCACGGCCATGAACACCCAGCCCTGGTTTTTCTACGTGGTGCGTGACCGGGAGCTGATGAAGTCGCTGGCCGAGGTGCTGCCGTACGCCAAGATGGCAGCCGACGCAGCCGTGCTCATCGTGCCCTGCGGAGACCGGGAGCGGTTCCTGACCGGAGAAGGCATGACCTACTGGGTACAGGACGTGTCCGCCGCTACCGAGAACATCCTGCTGGCGGCTCACGCCATGGGACTCGGGGCCGTATGGACCGGGGTCTACCCTGTACGGGACCGCATCGCCGATGTCTCCCGCATCCTGGAGATGGATGAGAACCACGTGCCGCTCTGCGTCATTCCCATCGGCTGGCCGGCTGACAATCCGGAGCCCAAGGACAAATGGGATCCTGACAAGGTTATCTACAGATAACAGGTAAACCTCTCCACTCCTTCCGAAGGAGTCAGGTAACTCCACGTACCAAAACGAGAAGGTGCCGACAGAAGTGGCTTTTCGCCGGCACCTTCTCTACAGCATCTGAATAACATCTCCACTCCTTCCAAGGAGTCAGCGGATAAAGACATACGCACAGTCAGCATTCAGCACTGTACGGATTAACTGACTGCGCACGTTGTATGATTTTCATACAATTTTCAAAAAATTAGACACTTTGCGTGTAAAAATTTTACAATTAGCCATTTTACAGAATTAGCTAATTTGTTATGTTTTAGCATGTTATGACTTTTGGCACAATTTTGGCTATATCTTTGAGACAGAAGATAATACGCTAAAACATGAAGTCTTTTCTCAGATTTATCTCCCGCAACAGCCTCTACACGGTGATAGAGGTGGCGGGCATGGCCATTGCCCTGGCTTTCATCATTTTTATCGGGACATACGTAACTCAGGAGAGCAGTTACGACACGTTCGTCGGCGAGGATATCTACATCGGTTCGGATTCGGAGTTCTTCGGTCTCAGCGGGACGATCAAGGGGTCGGTCGAGGGGCGCTATCCGGACATTGAGGCCATCTGCCGGCTGATCGGCACCAAGTATCTCAACGGGCTGGACCTGAGCACTTCGATAGGCGATGAGACCCTGGTGCAGAATGCCCTGTGCGTGGATTCCAACTTTCTGTCGCTTATCCCCGTACCAATGGTCTCCGGAGACAGAGGCAGTGCGCTTGAGGCCACCGGATCGGTCATCATCTCCCGTTCCTTCGCCGACCAATGGTTTCCCGATGGCAATGCCGTGGGCAACAGCGTGGACATCACAGCCGGCGGGGAAAAAGCCAGTCTGCTGGTCACCGGCATATTCGAGGATATGGAACGGACCGTGCTGCCGCAGTGCGATATGATTTACCGCCTGGACTTCTTGGAGAGATACGTTCCATATCTGACACGCAACGGCAACGGTACAACGGTAACCCTCTACAAGATACGCGAAGGAGCTGACCTCAGCACCATCAGCCGGGAGATTCTGGGAATATTGAAAGAAAGCGACGCTCTTTATATGTCGGGTATCTGCACGGAATACCGCCTGGTGCCTTTCAAGGAGGTGCACTACGGAAGCGGGGCCAATTACCCCTTCCCCTTCGAGAACATCGTAAACCGGGACATGCTGCGGCTCTTCACTGCCGCCGGAGTGCTGCTGCTGGTATTTGCCCTGCTCAACTACATCTCGCTGACCACAGCCCAGGTGGGATTCAGAGTCAGGGAGATGGCGACCCGCAGGCTGATAGGCTCCTCCCGCGCAGGCATCATCCTCCGCTACATCGGAGAGTCCTTGGCCGTGACAGCCGTGGCCTTCATACTCGGATTTATCCTCGCCGAGGCCACCTCCCCTCTCTTCAACACCCTCATCGGCAAGACCTACAGCCCGCTCGCGTCCCTGACCTGGGGCACGGCCGCCCTGTGGGCCGGAGTCATCGTGCTGCTGTCAGTCATCGCCGGCATCATCCCAGCCATGATGGTGTCGCGCTACAGGCCGATAGACATCGTCCGGGGCGAGTTCTCGAGGGCGAGCAAGATGATACTCGGAAGGATTTTCCTTGTAGTCCAGAACGTCGCCGCCATAGGAGCCGTAGCCATCTCCATTGCCATGTTCCTGCAGCTGCGCCACATGGTGGAGAAGCCCATGGGCTATACGAGAGACTCCCTTGTAGATGTGACTGCCTCCAACACTCAGAATCCCGACGACTTCCTCAAGGACCGGCTGAAGTCCCTGCCGTGCGTGGCGGAAGTGGGACGGACACAGAGCTGCCCGGCGGGCGGGCGCAGAAGTTCCTGGGGTATGGAACTCGACGGCAACCGCTACAGCGTAGTCATGTTTGACGGAGACACCACGGCGCTGCGCCTGCTGGGAGTTAGAGTCCTCAGCCAGAACGCAGAGCCTCTGCCCGGCACATTTTACTTTACCCGCAGGACTGCCGCCGCTTTAGGACTGGACATGAATACGACTCTATTCGAATATGACTACGGTGCCATCAACGTCTGCGGCATCATCGACGACCTGTGGATGGGCAACGCCAACTCCACCGACAACGACATGCTGATATGGACTGTACAGCCGTCGGAACCCCAGTCGCTCGGCAACATGATATCCCTGGTCGTGAAAGTCAACGGAGACCCGGATGATGCTGTCCGTACGATACAGGAATTCTACGCCCGTGAGAAACCGGACCTGAACGTAACCGTAGAGACCTACGAGAACATCTACCGCCGCACTTACACCGCCGAGGACCGCAGCCTCAGGATCACCGGCCTCTTCGCCCTGCTCACCATCGTCCTGACAGTCATGGCCATGGTTGCCATGAGCACCTACTACGCCCGTCAGAGAGCCAAGAGCACCGCCGTCCGCAAGATCATGGGCTGCCCCCGCTCCGAGATATACACCCATACGCTCGCCAGCTTCCTGTCCGCATCGCTGATTGCCGCTGTGATAGCCATTCCCCTGATTTACACCTACACAGGACGGTGGCTGCAGACCTACTCCTACCACATAGGCAACTATTGGTGGATATACCTGCTGGCGCTGCTCATCGTGGCTGCAATCGCGGCTCTCGCCATCACCTACAGGGCCGTGCAGCTGATGAATACCAATCCTGCCATTGCTCTTCGCAAAGACTGATTTGTGCCAGAAAAGGCAAGATGCTGCGTTGTCTTCGGTATCATGGCTCAGTCATTTACGCCAAGTAAACTCCTTCGCCATGAACCTTGACGCCTTGCATTTTGCCTTTTCTGACACAAATAGAGTTCGGCACGATTTTTTCAATGTCATACGGCATCAGTTATTAAACAGTTTTTAAATGGGTTTAGAAATTCTACTTATCGTCGTCATCGCCATCGCCGGCATGATAGTGCAGGGCAGACTGCAGAAGGTATTTGACAAATATTCCAGAGTGATGTTCCACGGAGGACTCACCGGCCGGGAAGTAGCGGAGAAAATGCTGCGCGACCACGGCATCCGCGACGTGCGGGTAACCAATGTCAGCGGCCATCTCACCGACCACTACAATCCCGCCAACAAGACCCTGAACCTATCCGACTCGGTATACAACAGCAACAGCGTGGCGGCAGCGGCCGTAGCAGCCCACGAGTGCGGACACGCCGTACAGCACGCTGAGGGCTACGCCTTCCTGAAGATGCGCTCAGCCCTCGTGCCCATCGTGCAGTTCTCCTCGATGTTCGCCCAGATAGTGATTATCCTGGGACTGATCATGATGACGGCCTTCCCTGCCCTCTACTGGATAGGTATCGCCATGTTCTTCATGATATTCCTCTTCAGCGCCATCACCCTGCCGGTGGAGTACAATGCCTCAGCCCGCGCCCTCGCCTGGCTGGAGCGCTCCAACACCCTCTCCACCATCGAGCTGGACCAGGCCCGCACCACCCTCCGCTGGGCTGCACGCACCTATCTCGTCGCCGCCCTCAGTGCCCTGGCCTCCCTCGTATATTATTTGGGATTCCGGCGTAGTGAATAATTGCGGTTTTTAAAAACGTGCAATTATTTAAAAACGTATAAATTTGATATAAGGCGGCTTCGGCTGCCTTTATTTTTGTAACTTTGTTCCATGTTTAATCTTTAATGCTGATGGAATATGGAAAAAGTGAAAGAAGAAAAGATCGGACAGACTCAGGAGCAGCAGCACAGGCAGGGTTCAACGGACAGCACCGGCACTGGAGAAAGAAAAGTCAGTAAGGCATGGGAAGCCGCTATGCGGCTAAAAGGCAGTGTTGTTATTCTTGATCCAACTCTGTACGAGCAATGAGGTACTTGATTGACACAAACATCGTCGTGTTCATGATAGGCGATCCTGACATGCTGGATGAAAATGTCAAAGCCTTATTATCTGAACATGATGCTATTCTTTACACCAGTGCCGAGTCAGCCAAAGAACTTGTGCTTGCATTCAGGAATAAAAGACTATTTGCCAAACGTTGGAAATCTGCTAATGACATGTTGCGCTCAATTGAGGACGAGTACAATATCCACATCCGCCCGCTCAACCGCGAGCATATATACACCTACGCAAGACTCCGGCTCAACACCCAGCAGGACCACAAGGACCCGTCAGACCACGTCATCATCTCCCACGCCATCACGGAGCACCTGCCGCTTATATCCAGCGACACCCGTTTCGGCTACTACCGTCCCCAAGGCCTCGACTTCATCCATAACCAGCGGTAGTTGCCGCTACAGATACTGCTTTGTGATAGAGCGGGGAGCGGAAAGTACACCGGAAGGGACGCCGGAGTAGAGCAGTTCGCCGCCGGAGCCGCCGCCGTAGGGTCCGAGCTCGATGAGCCAGTCGGCGGACTTGATGAGGTCAGTGTTGTGCTCGACGAGGATGACGGTATTGCCGGCCGAGACCATCGAGCGGAACAGGCGGCCGATATGCTCCACATCCTTGAAATGCAGGCCGTCCGTAGGCTCGTCGAGGATGAATATCCTGCGGCTCTGACCGAGGCGGGAGGCCAGCTTCATGCGCTGGAGCTCACCGCCGGAGAGAGTAGACAGAGCCTGATTCAGATGCAGATAGACCAGCCCGACGTCCATCAGCGGACGCAGTTTCTCCTCTATCACCGTACCGGCGAAATACTTCGATGCCACCCTGACCGTCATGTCCATCACCTGAGCGATATTGTACTCCCCGCGGATCTTATATTGCAGAGCCTCGGGCGAATAGCGCAGACCTCCGCAGGCCTCGCAGACCGTCTCCACCGAATCCATAAAGGCCATCTCGGAGACGATTACCCCCTTGCCGCCGCAGACCGGACAGCCGCCCTTCGAATTGAAGGCGAACCAGTCCGCGCTGACCTTATTTTCCTTGGCGAAAATCTTCCGGATGTCGTCGGCCACGCCCATATAGGTAGCCGGTGTGGAGCGGAGGGACGCTCCGATATTTTTCTGACTGATATACTCGATGTCCTCCTGCACCGGATATGCGTCCATCAGGCACTGGATCAGCGAGCTCTTGCCCGAGCCGGCCACTCCTGCCACGACTGTCAGCACGCCGAGCGGGAAGTCCACCGAGATGTGCTTGAGATTGTGCAGCGAGGCATCCTCCACCTTGAAGAAAGACTTGGGCTGCAGCGGAGCCGGATTGAAATCCGAGGTCATCTCCAGCATACGGCCGGTGTCGGTGCCGCTTTTCAGCAGACCATCGAGCGGACCCTCGTACATTATCCGGCCGCCTTCCATTCCGGCACCGGGCCCCATGTCCACGATGTGGTCCGCGATACGGATCATCTCCTTGTGGTGCTCGACGAGCAGGACCGTGTTGCCGTGGTCACGGAGCTTGCGGACCGAGTTCTTGAGCAGGGCGATGTCGTGGTTGTGCAGGCCGACGCTGGGCTCGTCGAGGATGTAGAGCAGGTCGGAGAGGGACGAGTTGATGTACTTGGCTATCTTGCATCTCTGGGCCTCGCCGCCGGAGAGCGTACCCACCGAACGGTCTAAGGTCAGGTATCCCAAGCCTATCTCCTCCAGGGCCTCAAGCCGGCGAAGCACAGCCTGCCTTATATCCTGGGCCAGCGGACTTTCGAGCATTCCGCCCGGCTGAGGCTCAGCCAGCCACTGACGCAGTTCCGACACCGACATGGCCGTCACCTCAGCGATGTTCTTCCCGTCTATGCGGCAGGTGAGCACCTTGGGGTTGAGCCGGGTACCTCCGCAGTCAGGGCAGATACCGGTGCGGAGCATGGGGTCCAGGACCTTGCGGTGCAGCAGGCCTTCCTCGGAGTTGATGATGCTGCGGTACATGCGGGGTACCAGGCCCTCGTATTTGGCCGTCTTAGGCCAGTTCGACGGAGGGTTCTTGAGGCGGATCTGGGGCGAATACAGGAAGAGGTCCAGTTCCTCTGGGGTGTAGTCGCGGATCTTCTTGTCGAGGTCGAACAGGCCGCTGTGGGCGTAGCGGATCCATCTCCAGCCGCCTTTGTGGAATGCGATGTAGTGAATCGTATCCTCGTCATTGAGGCTCTTGTCGAAGTCCACTAACTTATGGATGTCCAACTCGCGTATCTCTCCCAAGCCGGAGCAACGGGGGCAGCTGCCCTGCGGATGGTTGAAGGAAAATGTATCGGAATATCCTACGAAGGGCTGGCCGACGCGGGAAAAGAGGAGGCGCAGCAGCGGATGTATGTCCGTGTAGGTAGCTACGGTAGAGCGGGAATTGGAGGCCGGTTTCTTCTGGTCAATGACTATCGCCACGGGCAGGTTCTCCACGCTGCCGACATGCGGACGGCCGTACTTCGGGAGGTACTGCTGTACGAACGACGGGAAGGTGTCGTTGAGCTCGCGGCGCGACTTGGCCGCCAGCGTATCCAGCACCAGCGAGGACTTGCCTGAGCCTGACACTCCGGTGAACACCGTTATCCGATACTTCGGGATGCGCAGCGAGACATGCTGCAGGTTGTTCTCGCACGCATCGTTAATCGTTATGTATTCTCTGTCTGTCATCATTCGCCGGCCAGCACTTTTTCGACTATCTCGTCGACGGTGGAGCAAAAGCACGGTATGGCCGCATCGGCCTCGGACATGAAGCCGCGGGAAGCCATCGTCTCGAAAAGCCCGCGCAAGCAGTCGTAATAGCCGTCGGTATTGAGGATGAACACCGGCTTGGCGTGCTCCCGGAGCTGATGGCCGAGCAGCCAGCAGAACAGCTCGTGCATGGTGCCGTAGCTGCCGGGCAGGACGATGCAGGCCTGACTGAGCTCCGTCATCTTAGCCACACGGGACGCAAGGTCCGGAGTCTCTATCATTTCTGCGAGCCCCTGCGCCCGTACCTCTATCCGGCGGTCCTGCGATTCCTTCTTGCCCTTGAAATTCTTCGGGAAGACCCCGGTCACCCGACCGCCTGCCTGTATTGCCGCAGAAGCCATTGTCCACATTGTGCCTACCGATGCCCCGCCGTAGACTATCTCCACGCCGGCCTGAGCCAGACGGCGTCCGAGTTCAGAGGCATTGTCCGCATACACCGGCGAGTTGCCGGCCGCGGAACCTAAATATACCGTAACTTTCGAAAACATATCCTGTCTATTGTTCTATTTTATCCAACTGCAGATTCTCCACCCGATAGATGTAGAAATTGTACACATGCCTCCCGCAGCGCATAACCTTCACAGTATCACATCCCGACACACCGTCGAACGGCATCTCGGAAGGTTCGCGGAAATTCCGGCTGGAGGTGATGAACCAGCCGTCCTGGCCCTCCTGCAGCCCTCCCCTTTCCTGATTGATCCACCAATACTTGTGAATATCCTCCATAGGCCCGACACAGAGCAGCCTGACCCCGAGCGGCGAAGTCACGTAATAGTCGATATTGGCCGCCGGAAACCATTTATTGCTGTACACCGGATCATCCTCCGAAGCCCGTCCCCCGGCCAGAGCCTCCTCCCGGACCTCCGCAAACCCATCCCGGAGCTGGTCCCATCCGTACATATCCAGGGTAAAATCATCCCGGCCCATCCGATTGTCCTCCACGTGATGGTCCAACGGCACCACCCCTGTCCGTATCTCCACCACCGCCAGCGGCAGCAGCACCGCGGTAAATCCCACCGCAGCCGTCACCCACCGGCTCATCCCCTCACCTCCCCTCAGGGGCTTCAGGGCAGCTGCGGCGGCAAGCGGCACGAGGGTCACGAACGCAGGTCCGGACCAATGCGGCAGGGTCACTCTCTGCCACGACACCACCCAGAAAATCAGAATCAGCGGCAGTGCGGTCCACAGCAGCCAGGCCCCGGCACGGCGGTCGAAATCCAGACGGCGGCGCAGGAAGAGGACTACGGCGACAATGGTGAGGACAAACAATATGGGATTGTTATAGAAAAATTCACCGGCAATCTCCCTTCCGAAGTACTCCGGATGCAGCTGATGCTGCGAGACTACTCTCTCCGAATGGAAGGTAAAGCTGATGAAGTCGTTCTGCAGGTTCCAGACCAGCACCGGCAGCATGCAGGCGGCGGTAATCAGCACGGCCGCGTACAGTTGCCAACGGCGCAGCCATCTGCGGTCATGGAAGAGGATGTACAGGCCGGCTCCTGTCCACAGGAAAACGGAGGTGTACTTGGAGAGAAATGCCAGACCGCAGGCAAGTCCCGCAGCCAGCATCCACCGTCCGGAAGTTCCGGCGTCTTCGGTTATCCCGTTCCGCCCAAATGCCCGCTGGAAGCAGAGCAGCGCCGCTATCCAGAAGGTTGCCTGAGGGGTATCGGGCATGATAAAGGTGCCGCAGATAACCGTAGCATAGAGGGAAGAGACATACAGCAGGGCACTCGCCCAGCCGGTGCGGCGGTCTCCTCCGGCAAGCCCGGTGCCGAGCTGGTACATCAGCCAGATATTGACCGTTCCGAGGACAATGGAGGCCATGCGGATGGCCAGCTCGCTGTCCCAGGCGAGATTGAGGGTGAACAGCTGAATCATCCAGCCCACCATTCCGGGATGGTCGAAATGGCTCCAGTCGGGAAAAAGGGCGTAGAGGCGGTAGTACACCTCATCGTTGCCGAACTCGATAAGGGCCGCGCACAGTGCCCTTACTGTCGCCGACAGGGCCATGAGTATGAGTACGTAACGGGTATATCGGCTCATTCCGGAGCCTGTCCCTGTGATGCTTGTATCTGTATGCATTTCCATAATTCTCCGCTATTCTGAAATCACTCCGCTGCCGAGCATCTCCAGGTCCCCGGGAGCGTACCACACCGCAAACTGCCCGGGAGTTATGCCCCTCTGCGGCTGGTCGAAAACGATGTACATCCCGTCATCCAGGCAATGCAGGGCAGCCTGCTGCAGAGGCTGGCGGTAACGGACGCGGACCAGGTAGCGGCGCACCTCCCCTGGAGCCATCCGGAGGTCCCGGCGGATCCAGTGAACCTCGTCGGCATTGATCTTCAATGCCTTCCGCATAAGGCCGGGATGCTCGTGCCCCTCCCCCACGTAGATGGTATTGGTGACAATGGATGTGTCGAGGATAAATATCGGTTCGCGGTGCCCCCCGATGTTCAGGCCCTTGCGCTGGCCGATAGTGTAGTACTGGGCGCCGATGTGGGTGCCTATCTTCCTACCGTCGCTCTCCCGGTAGTGGTAGGCGCGGGCGAGGGCCCTGACTTCCGACGGGCCGAGGGCAGTGATGTCCGTCGCGTCCGGTTCAGACGTGGCGGCGGTGTACCCGGGATACTCCGCCCTGATATTGTCGTAGAAATCCCGGAAAATCTCCACCACATTGCCCTCCCTCGACGCGAGCTTCTGCTGCAGGAACACCGGCAGATCGACCTTCCCCACGAAGCAGATGCCCTGCGAGTCCTTTTTCTCCGCGCTGGGCAGACCGGCCTCGCGGGCCAGACGGCGTACCTCCGGCTTGACGATGTCGCCTATCGGGAAGAGGGCGGCGGAGAGCTGTTCCTGGGTCAGCTGGCAGAGGAAGTAGCTCTGGTCCTTGTTGCCGTCAGCTCCGGCCAGGATGCGGTAGACGGGCTTTCCGTCCGGGCCGGCCGTCACGTCCTTGCGGCAGTAGTGCCCGGTGGCCACATAGTCGGCCCCGAGGTCGCGGGCGGCTTTCAGGAAGGCGTCGAACTTGATCTCGCTGTTGCAGAGCACGTCCGGATTGGGGGTGCGGCCCTTGGAATATTCCGAGAACATGTAGTCCACCACCCTGTGCCGGTAGGTGTCCGACAGGTCGATGAACTCGAAGGGTATACCTATCTTCCGGGCCACCATCTCGGCCACCTTGCGGTCTTCTTCCCACTCGCATTCCCCGTGCAGGGTGCCGGTGACATCGTGCCAGTTCTGCATGAAGAGGGCAAACACGTCGTATCCGGCCCGGGCCAGCAGCAGGGCGGCCACCGAGGAGTCCACTCCGCCGGAGAGGCCCACGGCTATTTTCTTCCCTTTCAGATTCCCGTTTATTTCCATTTCTGAGACATATTTTCAAAATTTCTGTGCAAATGTAGAAAATTTGGCGAAAATGTATATCTTTGCACTTGGGTAAGTCTTACACGACCAGCTCCCATCCAACCTCCCCAGGGCCGGAAGGCAGCAAGGACACGATGGTCGTAGCGGTGCGATGTAATCAGCTTACCCTTTTTTATTAACCCCTAACCGACCGTATCATGAGGAACATTTCCATTTCGCTCATTCTCGCTGCAGTAAGCATCTTCTGCATCCAGTCATGTAAAACAGAAATCAGCACCGGTGTCCTGAACACATCAGCCACATACCCCCTGTCGGACAAGACGGACGCCAAGCTGGAGCTGAAAATAGACGTAGAATACATCATATCCGGCCCTGGAGCCGCAGCCGTCAGGAACATCAACAGCGCCATCATCCTCGGCCTGTTCGGAGAAAAGTACGGGGAGATGGACATCCAGGAGGCGGTAAGCGCCTACTCTGCCGCGGTTTCCGCTGAATACCGGGAGGCGAACCGGCCTCTGCTGGAGGACAGCCTCTTCTCTTCCCCCGCTGCCATGCTGAACTGGTCTGACTGGACCCAGGGAGCAGTAAGCGGCACGCACGGGAACATACTCTCCTACACAGTGACAAAATACACCTACACCGGAGGCGCACACGGAATGACATCCGAGACCACGCTGAATTTCGACACCGACAACGGCTCACTGATAGGCGAGACAGAGCTTTTCCAGGACGGATACGAGGAACGGCTCTCAACCCTGCTCAGCCTGCATCTGCCCGAGGCCCTGCAGGAACCCGGCGACACCGCGATGCTGTTTACCAGGGACATCCGTCCCAACGGCAATTTCAGGGTCTCCGAAACTGGCCTCACCTACATCTACAACCAGTACGAGATAGGTCCATACGTCCTCGGAGCAGTGGAAGTCACTGTTCCCTGGGAAGAACTGAAGGACCTGCTGCGGTAATATTTGCACATCCCTTTTTTTTTTCGTACCTTGCAGTGTCTTAAATTTACACACTGATATGAAACGACTGACTATCATCATGGCTGCCGCCGCCATCATCTTCTCCTGCACTGACCGGACCACCTCCGACGGCATCCGCGTCATAGACGCCGACCTGACCGGCAAGGAAGTAATCGAACTGAATCTGGCGGACCTGAAGAAGACTGCCCTGGAATACTCCGATGAGAGCATAATCGGATATGCAACGAATTTTTTACAGGCTCCCCATGGTTATATACTGAAATCCAGCAGCGGGAATACCGTCAGACTGATGTATTTCGACAGAGAAGGACAGTACATCTGCGACATCAGCCATCAAGGCCGCGGGCCAGGTGAGTTTCTGGATGTGTCGTCAATATACATGACAGGAGACACACTGACCGTCGCCAGTTTCTATGACAAAGAAAAACTCCTGCGCTATCTCATCACCCCCGATGGATACGAGCCTCTGGCCGGAGTACCCATCAAGCAGCTCAACTGGGGCATTTCCAAAATCTTCTCCACCCCTGACATCCCCGGCAGATATTTCGTGAAGAACACCTGGAACGGTACACCCGGATGGACCACTCCCCTGTTCACCATCTACGACAAAGACTGGAACATCGTGGACACATGCAGGACCAAACACCCCGAAGGAGGCTTAGCATCCCCTTATCCGATATCCAGGGCCGGTGACAGAATCTACCTCAACCAGGCGTTCTCAGACACCATCTACGTTGCCTATAATGACAGAATAGATCCGGCACTGATAATCGATTTCGGTCAAAGCGACTATCCCGCCGACATCAAGTACAACGTCATGAAGCGGTTTGAGTTCACAAAAGAGCATCCGGACGCTCATTACCTGATACACAACGGCTCTCTGATAACAGAGGACAAGGCATACCTCTACCTCAGTTCCGGACACGGACCGTACTTTCTGGTATACGACATGAACGATGGTTCCTCTACATTCTACAGGATAATGGACGAGGACGGGGATCCCGCTCTTATGTTTTACATATTCGCATCCCCGGACGGCAGGGTCAAGGGCACCTTCCAGTCCGTCAGCGAGGAGAATTCCTCAATTTACGACCTTTCCTCCCTATAGTCCGTTGAAAATAAACGGCAGAATATCCTCTACACAGGAAAATACTACAATACGGCTGAGGCCTCCCACGATGACACGGACGGGGGCCTCTGCTCTTTTCTGGGACTCGGCAAGGACCTGACGGCAGGCTCCGCAGGGCCAGGCCGGCTCGGGGACCATCCGGCCGTCACGGCAGGCTGTTATGGCGATGGCCCTTACGGCCAAACGGGGATATTGCGCATGGGCCGCGAAGAGGGCAGTCCGCTCGGCGCAGAGGCCCGAGGGAAAAGCCGCATTCTCCTGATTGGCCCCGGTGACCACCGTACCGTCCGAAAGGAGCACCGCCGCTCCCACATTGTACTTGGAATAAGGGGCATACGAGCCTTCCGTCGCCTCGACCGCCCTTTCCAGCAGCGTGCGGTCCGCCTCATCCATCTCCGCCATCGAGGCATATTCCTGATAATCTATCGTGAGTCTTTTCTGTGCCATGGCATCTATCATTTATTGCTTTGACGAGACAAATTTAACAATTCCGCCGGGAATTTTCTAAATTTGACTTAATAACTATCTGTAACAGTCGCTTTATGGGGTGAGGCTCCTTTCCAGACTAACTCTGAAGTCTCTATCGTCAAGGTATTCCCGGCTTTTATCCAATCGTTCCCGAAAACAGTCATGGCCAGGTCTCACGCTGTCGACCGGACACATTGCCTCAATGCTCTGGCTGAGGCTTTCACTGGCATCCCAGTATGTCGTCATTTAACATTTTCCACAAAATGCAATATCCAGCTACCAAGCTGTTGCAACATACTAAAATGTAAAGTGATGATGCGGCAGTCGTAAACGGCTTTAGCTTTCAGACAGTCCCCTTCGAGATACTGATAGCCGGACAGTCATACAGCCGGACAGTCACACAGCCGGACAGTCATGCAGCCGGACAGTCATGCAATCATGCAGCCATACAGCCATACGGTCATACAGCCATACGGCCATACAGCCACAGTCTGTTATGCTCATTTTTCATATTACCGTATTCCACAGCAACTTACGTTGAACTGGCGACTTACAGACTGAAGGCTGTCGACGCCTGTCTGTTATCCTGACATTTCACCTACCTCACTATATGACAATACCATACGCAAATATTCCGATTACAGACTCGTCAGGGAGAAAATATGCTGACCGCGGAATAACCCTCCCACAGCTCTTTCCAGGCGCATTTATAATGAGCACGTGTCACAGTGCACTGTTCTGTCTGTTGTTGGCATAACCATGTAATCACATGTTATCCAAACAAATACAAAAAACAGCTAATTACAGACTGCTGGCGGTGCGGTAAGGAATCATATTAGACTTCGCCACATATATTGTTGCGCCTCGGCATAGCAAATAAATTTGCTCTGCGCTCGGCTTCTGCGTACATTTGTACTATGGATTGGGATTTTATCATACACTGCATACTGGCCGTGGGGCTGTCGGCGGCTCTGATTGCACTGCTGGACAGCCGCATCAAGCTGAGGAAGGAGCGGCGGAAGACTTCGATGTTCTACGGCATTTCCAGGGACCTGGAGGGGGACACGTGGAAGCAGAAGGACGTTATCGAGGAGCAGAACGGTACGATAATGGAGCAGGACAGCACCATTCAAGAGCAGAACAGTACGATTCAGGAACAAAGCAGCACCATACGGGAGCAAATGCACGAGATTGAGAGCCTCGGGGTGGAACTGAAGGAGAGCAGGGCCATGGCCAGGATGCTGCTGGAACGCGCTCAGGACGGCCAGGGCAGACTCACCGCCTTCACCGAGCGGCTGCTGATGCTCATCGACGAGATAGCCAACGTCCACTACGAGAGCGCATCCAGCCCCGCAACCCTCAGCCGCAGGCTCAAGGAAACCCTTCAGACCGGACTCACCGGCCGCGAAGCACTGGAGCAGATCGGCGGCCTCATCGAGACCTCCTGGCCCGGCTTCCTCAGCGGACTCTTCGACGACTTTCCCTGGCTGACCGACGACGACCGCCTGCTCATCTGCCTGATGTGCTGCGGCCTCTCCCCCAACGCCGCCAGCGTCATCCTCGACCGCGACCTCAACCGCCTCAACAAATGGAAGACATCTCTCGCCAGGCAGATGGGCCTCTCCACCCGCCTCTCCAAATACCTCAAGGACCGGCTGGCCTCCTGCCGCTGCGCATAACCTCACTGGAAGGCCTGTATACCACATCTTGCCT
>DHKFR23501__coassemble_827_pt1 | contig 34689 bp, 30 predicted proteins | sample DHKFR23501__metabat2_low_PE_038 | metagenome-assembled genome bin DHKFR23501
CCATGCCCAACTACAAAATGAGTTTACTGTGCTGCGGAGGTACGGGCTGCCGTGCGTCCGAGAGCGTGAGGATCGTCGAGAGGCTGAGGGAGGAGATCGCCGCCGCGGGGATGGACAATGACGTGCAGGTGGTGGTGACGGGCTGCTTCGGTTTCTGCGAGCAGGGTCCCATCGTGAAGGTGATTCCCGACAACACTTTCTACACCAATGTGAAGCCTGAGGATGCCGAGGAGATCGTCAAGGAGCATGTGGTCAAGGGCCGCAAGGTCACCCGTCTGCTCTACGAGGACCCCGACACCCAGAAACATATCAGCGACTCGAAGCACATGGGCTTCTATCAGAAGCAGCTCCGTATCGCTCTGCGTAACTGCGGATTCATCAATCCCGAGAATATCGACGAGTACATAGCCCGCGACGGCTACGAGGCTCTGGCCAAGGTGCTCCAGGGCACTCCCCAGGAGGCCATCGAGACCGTCAAGAAGTCCGGTCTGAGAGGACGCGGCGGCGGAGGATTCCCCACCGGTCTCAAGTGGGAGATAGCCTCCAAGAGCCCCGGCAAGGAGAAATACGTGGTCTGCAACGCCGACGAGGGTGACCCCGGTGCGTTCATGGACCGCTCCATCCTCGAGAGCGACCCCAACTCGGTAATCGAGGCCATGGCCATCTGCGGCTACTGTATCGGAGCCTCCAGGGGTCTGGTGTACATCCGCGCCGAGTATCCCCTGGCCGTGAAGCGTCTCCAGATAGCCATGAAGCAGGCCCGCGACTACGGTCTGCTGGGAGACGATATCCTCGGCTCGGGATTCAACTTCGACATAGAGATCCGCTACGGAGCCGGAGCCTTCGTCTGCGGTGAGGAGACCGCCCTCATACACTCGATGGAGGGCAAGAGGGGCGAGCCTACCGTGAAGCCTCCGTTCCCCGCAGTCAGCGGCTATCTCGGCAAGCCCACCAACGTCAACAACGTGGAGACCTTCGCCAACATCCCCGTGATCTTCCTCAAGGGACCCGAGTGGTTCGCTTCCATCGGTACCGAGAAGTCCAAGGGAACCAAGGTGTTCGCCCTGGCCGGAAAGATCAACAACGTGGGCCTCATCGAGGTGCCCATGGGTACGACCCTCCGCGAGGTCATCTACGACATCGGAGGCGGCATCAAGGGCGGCAAGGAGTTCAAGGCCGTTCAGACAGGAGGTCCCTCCGGCGGCTGCCTTACCAAGAAACATCTCGACACACCTATCGATTACGATAACCTTACCGCCGCCGGCTCGATGATGGGCTCGGGAGGTATGATCGTCATGGACGAGGACGACTGCATGGTGTCCGTGGCCAAGTTCTACCTCCAGTTCACCGTGGACGAGTCCTGCGGAAAGTGCGCCCCCTGCCGTATCGGCAACAAGCGCCTGGAGGAGATTCTCGACAAGATCACCAAGGGCAAGGGTACGATGGAGGATCTGGACTATCTCAAGAACCTCAGCAAGGTCATCAAGGACACCGCTCTCTGCGGTCTCGGCCAGACATCTCCCAACCCCGTGCTCTCTACCATCGACAACTTCTACGACGAGTACGTGGCCCACATCGTGGACAAGCGCTGTCCCGCCCACAAGTGCCGCGCCCTCAGGGTCTACGCCATCGATCCCGACCGGTGCAAGGGCTGTACTGCCTGCGCCAGGGCATGTCCCGCCGGAGCCATCAAGGGCGAGGTCAAGCAGGCTCATGTCATCGACACGGAGAAGTGTATCCGCTGCGGTGCATGTCTGGAGAAATGTAAATTCAATGCGGTAACCGTTCAATAATCGTAACTGAGATGGATAAAATTAAACTTACTATAGACAACAGAGAGGTCGAGGTTGAAAACGGGACTACGATATTCCAGGCCGCCAGGCAGATGGGAATAGATATCCCGGCTCTCTGCTACATGAAACTGGATAACCTCGGAGTAGAGAACCGTCCGGGCGGCTGCCGCATCTGCGTGGTGGAGGTCGAGGGCCGCAGGAACCTGGCCCCCTCCTGCTCGACGGTCTGCACCCCCGGAATGGTGGTGCACACCCATACTATGAGAGTCATCAATGCCCGCAGGACCGTCCTCGAGCTGATTCTCTCGGATCACCCCAAGGACTGCCTCATCTGCCCCAAGAACGGCCGCTGCGAACTGCAGGACCTGGCCGCCCGTCTGGGCATCAGGGAGATACATTCCGTTGAGAATGCGGCGGTATCCACCTATAAGAAAGACACTTCGCCTTCCCTCAAGAGGGATATGGACAAATGCGTGATGTGCCGCCGCTGCGAGACCATGTGCAACGATGTGCAGAGCGTGGGCGCCCTGAGCGCCGTGAACCGCGGCTTCATGGCTGTGGTCGCTCCCGCCTTCGAGCAGAGGCTGGTGGACAGCAACTGTACCTTCTGCGGCCAGTGCGTCGCAGTCTGCCCCACCGGAGCCCTGACCGAGGTGGACAACACCGGAAAGATTATCCAGGCCCTGATGGACCCTACCAAGAAGGTCATTGTGCAGACAGCTCCGGCGGTACGCGCCGCCCTCGGAGAGGAGTTCGGCATGGAACCCGGCACCCTGGTTACAGGCAAGATGGTGGCCGCCCTGCGCCGCCTCGGCTTTGACGAGGTCTTCGACACTGACTTTGCCGCTGACCTCACCATCATGGAGGAGGGTTCCGAGCTGCTCGACCGCCTCGGACGTTATCTCCAGGGCGACAAGAGCGTGAAGCTCCCGATCCTGACCTCCTGCTGCCCCGCCTGGGTCAATTTCTTCGAGCACAACTATCCCGACATGCTGGACGTGCCTTCCTCCGCAAAGTCGCCCCAGCAGATGTTCGGAGCCATAGCCAAGAGCTATTTCGCCGAGAAGATAGGAGTGGACCGCAAGGACCTGGTGGTCGTGTCCGTAATGCCCTGCCTGGCCAAGAAGTATGAGTGCCAGAGAGATGAGTTCAAGGTGGATGGCAACCCCGACGTGGATTACTCCATCTCCACCCGCGAGCTGGCATCGCTGATCAAGTCGGCCAACATCGACTTCCTCTCGCTGCCTGACGAGGACTTCGACGCTCCTCTGGGAGAGTCCACGGGTGCGGCTGTCATCTTCGGAGCCACCGGAGGCGTGATCGAGGCCGCCGTGCGTACTGCCTACGAGCTCTACACCGGCAAGAAGCTGGACCGTATCGACTTCAATGAGCTCAGGGGACTCGAGGGCATCCGCCACGCCACGATCGACTTCAACGGTCTGCCCGTGAACATCGGTATAGCCCACACTCTCGGCAATGCCCGCAAGCTGCTCGACGGTATCCGCGCCGGCATGTACAACTTCCACGCAATCGAGATCATGGCCTGCCCCGGCGGCTGTATCGGCGGTGCCGGCCAGCCATTCCATCACGGGGACAGCAGCGTAATCAAGGCCCGCATGGACGCCATCTACCGCGAGGACGCCGGCAAGGCTCTCCGCAAGTCGCACGAGAATCCCTACATCATCAAGCTCTACGAGGAGTTCCTCGGCAAGCCTCTGAGCGAGAAGGCGCATCACCTGCTGCATACTCACTATTTCGACAAACACGATTAATTCTTAGAGACATCAGTTATGGACAAGATAGAATTGAACAAATGTCAGAAAGACAAGATCGCCGAGATCTGCGCCGAGTTCCACAACTCTCCCGGTGAGCTGATCAACGTCCTGCACAAGGCCCAGGGACACTTCGGCTATCTCCCCGAGGAGGTGCAGCGCGAGATAGCCCGCTGCCTCCACATCCCGGTGGCCAAGGTCTACGGTGTGGTTACCTTCTACTCCTTCTTCACCATGCAGCCCAAGGGCCGCCACTCCATCTCAGTGTGCATGGGAACGGCCTGCTATGTCCGCGGAGCGGAGGGTGTGCTCGAGGAGATCAAGAAGGAACTCAAGATCGACGTGGGCGGAGTCACCCCCGACGGGAAATTCTCCCTGGAGTGCCTGCGCTGCGTGGGCGCCTGCGGTCTGGCTCCCGTGATGCTCGTGGACGAGAAGGTCTACGGTCGTCTGGAACCCAAGCAGATCAAGGGCATCCTAGCCCAGTACGAGTAGTCACTCTGTCCTGAAGTCAGAGGCCGGACATGGAAATTAATTCCAGTCCGGCCTTTGTTTACATTGATAGCGATATAAGGAAAATATTGTTAAATTTGCGCGCTATAAAACGACGGGCGTTCAAATTTTGATAATGGAAACATCTAAACTGACAATCAGAAATATAGAGAGGATTCTATTTCGAGGAGAAACTCTTTGTGTGTCCCCGGCCGTACTGGATGAGGTCGGCGGGTGCTACAGGTTCCTGGAGGAATTCTCCAAGGATAAGATCATATACGGAATAAACACAGGTTTCGGCCCCATGGCGCAGTGGCGGGTGGATGACGACAGGCTGAAGGAACTTCAGTACAATATCATCCGCAGCCATTCCACGGGTGCCGGGCAGCCGCTTGAGGACGTGTGCGTCAAGGCGGCTATGACAGCCCGTCTGGGCACTTTCCTGCAGGCCCGCTCGGGAGTCCATCCAGATGTGGTGCGTCTGCTCGCGGAGTTCATCAACCGGGGCATCTGCCCCATGATTCCGGAGCACGGAAGCGTGGGCGCGAGCGGAGACCTGGTGCAGCTGGCCCATATGTCCCTGGCCATGATAGGGGAGGGGAAGGTCCACTACCGCGGGGAGTGGCGTGATGCGGGAGATGTGCTCCGGGAGTGCGGGCTGAAGCCTCTTGAAATCCATATCCGCGAGGGACTGGCCCTGACCAACGGCACGTCGGTAATGTCCGGAATAGGCGTGGTCAATCATATCTACGCCATGAGGCTGATCTACAGTTTCGTACTGGCTTCTGTCTGGACTAATGAGATCGCCTCCTCCTTTGATGACCTGATGTCCGAAGGCCTCAATGAGTGCCGGCGTCATCCGGGACAGCAGGTCATAGCCTCGATGATGCGGGAGATGAGCAGCGGCAGCCGCTGCCTGTGCAAGCGGGAGCACGAACTCTACGACAGCGGACACAGCTCCCAGAGTACGTTCGAGCACAAGGTGCAGCCTTATTACTCCCTGCGCTGCGTGCCGCAGGTGATAGGACCGGTCTATGACACTGTCATGGCTGCCGGAAAGGTGCTTGAGGACGAGTTCAACTCCGCCAGCGACAATCCTATAGTCGACCCCGTCTCCCGAAACGTCTACCACGGAGGCAACTTCCACGGCGACTACATCTCCCTGGAGGAGGACAAGGTCAAGACGGCTGTGGTCCGTCTGGCCATGACGGCGGAGAGGCAGCTCAACTACCTCTTCCACGACCGTATCAACGGCATCCTGCCTCCGTTCCTCAATCTCGGAGTGCTGGGGCTCAACTACGGTATGCAGGCCTGCCAGTTCACGGCCACTTCCACTACCGCCGAGTGCCAGACCCTGGCTATGCCCAACTACGTTCACAGCATACCCAACAACAACGACAACCAGGATATCGTCAGCATGGGCACCAACTCGGCCCTGATCTGCCGCCGTGTCATAGACAACGCATGGCAGGTCGTTTCCATTCTCTACATGGCTCTCGCCCAGGCGACCGACTGCCTCGGATGCGAGGACCGTCTCGCTCCCGCCACGAGGGCCGAGTACCGCAGGATCAGAGAGATGTTCCCTGCCTTCAGGGAGGACGAGCCTTTCTATGAGAAAATCGCGATGGTGGAGGATTACCTCAGGAACAAAACTACGGACCAATACAAGACTGAACGGCTATGATGTACGCGCTGGTTACCGGAGGCTCGCGGGGAATAGGCAGAGCCGTGGCCGTAAGACTGGCCGGAGAGGGAATCCCCGTCATTGTCAACTACACATCCAATCAGGCCAAGGCCGAGGAGACAGTCGCGGTGATCGCTTCCGCCGGAGGAGCCGCGGAGCTGCTGCGTTTCGACGTCTCGGATACGGAGGCGGTGGACGCTGCCCTGGAGGGATGGGAAGCCGCTCATCCGGACGACTATATCGGCATCCTGGTCAACAACGCAGGTATCCGCCAGGACAGTCTGATGATATTCATGCAGAATGCCCAGTGGAACAGCGTGCTGGACACGACCCTCGGAGGATTCTTCAATGTCACCCGCCGGGTGCTCAAGAATATGCTGACCCGCCGCTACGGCCGCATAATCAATATCAGCTCGCTCTCCGGCCTGAAAGGACTGCCCGGACAGAGCAATTATTCTGCTGCCAAGGCCGGTCTCATCGGAGCTACGAAAGCACTGGCACAGGAGGTCGCGCCCAGGAAAGTTACGGTCAACTGCGTAGCTCCGGGTTTCATATCCACGGACATGACGGCTGACCTGGACGAGAAGGAGCTCAGAAAGATGATTCCCGCCGGCCGTTTCGGCAAGCCGGAGGAGGTGGCAGCCCTGGTGGCCTTCCTGGCTTCGGAGGAAGCGGCGTATATCACCGGTCAGACGGTGTCGGTCAACGGAGGTCTTTATTAGTAATGCATTTTTATGAGAAATAGAGTAGTTATAACCGGAATAGGCATCTGGTCCTGCATCGGAACCAATGTGGATGAGGTACGTCAGTCGCTCTACGAGGGCCGCTCCGGTATCGGGGTGGAGCCCGAGAGACTGGAGTACGGCTACCGTTCGTCGCTCACAGGCATCGTGCCGCGTCCAGAGCTCAAGTCCCTGCTCAACCGCCGGCAGAGAGTAGGCCTCTCGGAGGAGGCCGAGTATGCCTATATGGCGTCCCGTGAGGCGCTTGCGATGGCGGGAGTGGATGATCAGTGGCTCGATACCCACGAGGTAGGTATCCTCTTCGGCAACGATTCATCGGCCAAGCCGGTGATAGAGGCAGCCAGGATAATGGACAGCAAGCACGACTCCGCTATGCTGGGGTCCGGACTTATCTTCCAGTCGATGAACTCCACCGTGAACATGAACCTGAGCACTATCTTCCGTCTCAAGGGCATCAACTTCACGGTGAGCGCGGCCTGCGCCAGCGGTTCCCACTCCATCGGACTGGGCTATATGTTCATCCGCAGCGGTCTGCAGGATATGATACTCTGTGGAGGCGCCCAAGAGACAAACTACTACTCGATGGCTACGTTCGATGCCCTCTCGTCCTTCTCCACGAGGATGGACGACCCGCAGAAAGCCTCCCGGCCCTTCGATGCGGGCAGGGACGGTCTGGTGCCGAGCGGCGGTGCCGGAGCGGTGCTGCTGGAAAGCTACGACAGCGCTGTGCGCAGGGGAGCAGTGATCCTTGCGGAGGTGACCGGCTACGGTTTCTCCTCCAACGGGATGGGTATTTCCCAGCCCAACGATGACGGCTCGGTAACAGCCATGAGCAGGGCACTGCAGGACGCAGGCCTGAAACCTTCGGATATAGACTACATCAACGCCCACGCAACGTCTACCCCTCAGGGAGACATGTGTGAGGCAATGGCGCTCCGCAGGCTCTTCGGAGACACTAAGGCGGTCATCAGCTCCACCAAGTCCATGACCGGACACGAGTGCTGGATGGCCGGGGCCAGCGAGGTGGTCTACTCGGTGATCATGATGCGCGGCTCCTTCGCCGCTCCCAACATCAACCTGGAGCGTCCGGACGAGCATGCGGCCGGCCTGAACATCACGCCCAGGACGATAGATATGAAAATCAATACGGTGCTGTCCAACTCCTTCGGCTTCGGAGGGACCAACAGCGCCCTGGTACTTCGCAATGCAGATGGACTATAGGAAGATATATTCAAAGGAAAGGCTTTCAGCAGGAGACGCCCAGAAGGCGGCGGAGATGATAGCTTTCGGTCCGGTGATATTCCAAATATCCAGGATCATGCTTCATTCGGGAATCTTCTCCTTGCTCCGGGACAGCGACCAGGGGCTGACAGTAGAGGAAATATCCGCGGAGTCCGGTTTTTCAGAATATGCCGCAAAGGTGCTTCTGGAATCCTCCCTGACAGCCGGTACAGTGCTTTATGACTTTGACACAAAACGTTACTCGCTGTCCAAGACAGGATGGTTCATGCTGACGGACGAGATGGTGAGGGTCAATATGGATTTCAATCACGACGTGAACTATATCGGCCTTTTTGACCTCGAGGAGGCGCTCAGGGATGGTAAGCCCGCTGGACTGAGGCATTTCGGCGGCTGGAAGACCATCTACGAGGGACTCTCGCAGCTCCCGGAGCAGGTGCAGCGCAGCTGGTTCGCCTTTGACCATTTTTATTCGGACAATTCCTTCGACAGGGCGCTGGAGATAGTGTTCGCCCGCAGGCCGCACCGGATACTGGATGTTGGCGGCAATCTGGGGGCATGGGCCCTCAAGTGCGTGGAACACGATCCTGACGTGAGGGTGACCATAGCCGACCTGCCGCCCCAGATAGAGATGATGCGCAGGGAGACGGCGGGGCATCCCGGTTCGGACCGGATAGACGCGTGGCCGGTGGACATGCTTGACAGCAGTTCCGTCCTTCCTTCCTCGCCCCGTACTGACGCGGTATGGATGTCCCAGTTCCTGGACTGTTTCTCCCTGGAGGAGATACGTTCCATCCTGGGCAAGGCGGTGAGGATCATGGACGGCGAGGCCCGGCTCTATATCATGGAGACGCTCTGGGACCGTCAGAGATATGAGACTGCGGCCATGTGCCTGACTCAGATCAGCCCCTATTTCACAGCGCTGGCCAACGGACGCAGCAAGATGTACAGTCTGGAGGATCTGCGGGGTGCGGTTGAGGCCTCGGGTCTTGCCGTGGAGGAGATATACGACGGCATAGGCCTGGGGCACAGTATTCTTGAATGTAAGATTAAATAAAAACTATAAGAAGATATGAACAGAGAAGAGATAGAATCGAAAGTAAGGACATTTTTGATAGAGGACCTGGAGGTCGATGAGGATGTCATAGTGCCGGACGCCCGTCTCAAGGAGGATCTCGGGATTGACAGTCTGGATTTTGTGGATATAGTGGTGATAGTCGAGAAGAACTTCGGGTTCAAGATCAAGCCGGAGGAGATGTCCGGCGTGAAGACACTCAAGGACTTCTGCGACTACATCGGGAGGAAGACCTGCTGAGTCCGGACACCGGGATGGAGAGTGAAGGAAAGAGGCTGTGGCAGGGACGGACTGACGGCAGTCCGTTGATGCTCAGGATGCTGGTCCGGCTGCTGAAGCATGTGGGCGTCAGGGCAGTGTATCCTGTGGCGGCATGTTTCGTGCCGTTCTACATGATATTCAACCGCAGCGGTTACCGGGCGTCCTACGGTCTTTTCCGCAGCAGGCTGGGCATGGGGGCATGGAAGTCGTTCCGGATGTGCTGGCTCAATCACTACCGTTTCGCCCAGGTTATCGTGGACCGGTTCGCGATGTATGCCGGAAGGCGGTTCGACGTGGAGATGGACGGGTATGAGGAGTTTGTCCGGCTCAATGAGGCTGACGGAGGATTCATGATGCTCAACAGTCATGTCGGCAGCTTCGAGCTGGCGGGTTATACTCTCACCTCCGACCGGAAACGGATCAACGCGCTGGTCTTCGGCGGAGAGAATGATTCTGTGATGCACGGCCGCGAGGGGATGTTCTCACGCACCAACGTCCGCATGATCCCTATATCCTCCGATATGTCCTATCTGTTTGTCCTCAGCGGCGCGCTCGCTTCAGGCGAGATAGTGACGATGTCGGCGGACAGGTGTTTCCCCGGGTCAAGGACTCTCCGGCTCAATTTCCTTGGAAAGGAAGCATCGTTTCCTCAGGGTCCGTTCGCTCTGGCGGTCAGCCGGGAGGTTCCCCTGCTGGCGGTCTTTGTCATCAAAATCTCGGCGAAGGCGTACAAGGTGTTTGTCAGGAGGTTGCAGCCGGACTGCAGGTGTCCTGACCCGCAGCGGAGCCTGGCAGAGGCGTTCGTCCCGGTGCTGGAGGATATAGTGCGGAGGTATCCGGAGCAATGGTTCAATTTTTATGATTTTTGGAAAAACTGAAATGACAGAAGTACAGGACATACCTATTTTGAAGCTTATCCCGCAGCGGCCTCCCTTCGTGATGGTGGACCGTCTGCTGGAGACGGGGGACAGGACGGCCGTGACGGAGTTCGTGGTCAGACCTGACTGTATCCTGGTGGAGGACGGAGCTCTTACGTCATACGGTCTGTTGGAGAACATGGCCCAGACCTGTGCGGCCCGCATCGGATGGCTCAATCTTGACCGTCCTGTGAAGATCGGGGTGATAGGGGCTGTCCGTGATTTCCGGATTATCCGCCGTCCTGCGGCGGGCGCTGTCCTCAGGACGACAGTGACCGAGAGGGAGAACGTGATGAACATGACGCTGGCCGATGCAGTGGTGGAGGATGCCGCGGGTACGGTGGCTTCCGCCGGGCTCAAGATAGCCCTGCGCGATGACGGCCCTCTGTCGGAGACGCTGCCCCTGAAGATACGTTTCAGCGAGGTGGATTCGATGTCCGTCGTATGGCACGGCTCATATGTCAAGTATTTTGAGGATGCAAGGGATGCCTTCGGCGCCAGGTACGGCCTGGGCTATATGGATATTTTCGGAAACGGCTACTATGCTCCGCTGGTGGAACTGGACTTCAAGTACAGGAAGCCGCTGCTCTACGGCTCGAAACCGGAGGTGACGATATTCTACCGTCCTACCGAGGCGGCCAAGATAGTATTTGACTATGAGATAAGGGACACTTCCGACGGGTCTCTCGCTGCGACGGGACACTCCGTGCAGGTGTTCATGGACAAGGATTATAAACTGGTGTGGACCAACCCGCCGTTCTATGAGGAATGGAAGAAGAGATGGAAGGTGTTCTGACAGTCCCGATAGCGGACAATATCATATCCCCCGTGGGCTTCACTACAGAGGAAAACGTCGCCGCTGTGGAGGAGCTCCGCTCGGGCCTGCGCAGTTGCAGCGGCCGCTGCGGTCTGCCGTTTGATTTCACGGCCTCCCTGCTGGACAGGGAGAGGTTCGCGGATGCCTGTGCGGAGGAGAACATCGGGGATGATTACACGTTTTTCGAGAAGATGCTGATCCTCTCTGTCACAAGGGCCATGAGGGGTACCGGCGTGGATCCGGCGTCCCCCCGCACTCTGTTCGTGATTTCCACTACCAAGGGCAATGTATCCCTGCTGGAGAACCCGGGCGAGTTTCCGGAGTCAAGGCTGCCGCTCAGCCGGGCGGCCTGGGAGGTGGCCTGCCGCCGTTTCGGCTGCCCCAATCCTCCACTGGTGGTGTCCAACGCCTGCATCTCGGGACTCTGCGCGTGTCTGGCAGCCCACCGCAGCCTGCAGTCAGGCCGGTACAGCCATGTCATAGTGGCCGGGGCCGACGAGCAGTCGCCTTTCATCGTCTCGGGCTTTCAGTCGTTTATGGCCGTTTCGCCGGAGGAGTGCAGGCCGTTTGACAAGGACCGCCGGGGACTTAATCCCGGGGAGGCTGCCGCAGCTCTCGTATTCGAGGCCCGCGACAGCGCGGAAGCGGTTTCCGGACAATGGGCTGCGGTAAGAGGGGCTGTCCGCAACGACGCCAACCATATCTCAGCACCTTCCCGCACCGGCGACGGGTGCCGGCAGGCGCTGAAATACGCACTCGGGGATTTTCCCCCTCAGAAACTGGCCTTTCTGAGCCTGCACGGGACAGCCACGGACTACAATGACTCGATGGAGGGAGAGGCCGTCGCGGGTGCCGGGCTCCTGGATATCCCCGTAGTGGGATTCAAGGGCTATTACGGCCATACCATGGGGGCCGCCGGAGTATTGGAGACCATCCTGTCGATGAAAGCGGTCGACAGGGGCACGGTGCCTGCTACCAGGGGATTCTCCACTTTGGGAGTGAGGGTGCCTCTGTCTGTATCGTCTTCTTCCAGAAAGACGGACAGGACGGCGTTTATCAAGGCTCTCTCCGGATTCGGAGGGTGCAATGCGGCCATGCTGTTTCAGAAAATGTAGATAAATATGGACTGGGTAGGACTGACATCGGACAGGATAGTGATTGCGGGACGGGAGCGCCGGCCCGCGGAGACAGGCAGCAGGATGCTGACGGCCCTGTACAAGGAGACAGTGTGTCCGGAGTATCCGAAATTTTTCAAGATGGACCCGCTCTGCCGCCTTGGTTTTGTGACCTCGCGTCTGCTGGCCTCGCTTGAGGGCGACGGCTCCGCGGAGGAACTGGATCCGAAAGGCCGGCCGCTGGTCCGCAGGGAGGACAGGGCACTGGTCATCTGCGGATGCAGCGGGTCGCTGGTCACGGACCGGAAGTTTCAGACGACGATACAGGACCGCTCGCAGTTTTTCCCTTCGCCGGCGGTATTTGTCTATACCCTGCCCAATATCGTGACGGGGGAGATAGCCATACGTAACGGATGGTGCGGGGAGACCTCCTGCTGGATGATGGATGAGTTCAGCCCAGAGGCGGTGGCGGACAGGGTTCTGGATGCCTTTGAGGACCGGGTGACCTCTTCGGTCACGGGAGGGTGGCTGGAGTGCAGGGATGCGGACGACTTCGAGTCGCTGATGTTTACTGTAGGCCGGGGACAGTATTCTCCGGAGCAGCTGGCCGGCCGGCTGCGGGAAATGGCCGGGATTTTAGGAATAATTCATTGAACAACAGATAAAAATAAAAGCAGATATGGAAGAACTGATACAGGAACTTAAGAATGAGATTGTCTCCGCCCTCAATCTGGAGGACGTCCGTCCGGAGGACATCGATCCTTCGGCGCCTCTGTTCGGAGACTCGGGACTCGGCCTGGACTCGATCGACGCCCTGGAGCTGATAGTGCTCATGGAGAAAAAATACGGCATAAAGCTGGACAATCCGGCTCAGGGCCGTGAGATATTCACATCGCTCGACACCATGGCCGGATATATCACGGCTCATAGAAAGAAATAAGCGGCGGCAGGGACTATGAGCGGAACTGTCTGCATAACCGGCATGGGGGTGGTCTGCGCCATAGGCACGGACCTGTCCGCCGTGCTGGAGTCGCTGCTCTCCTGCAGAAGCGGGATAGGCCCAGTGCGGTATCTCGATACCGTCCACAGGGGCCTGCCGGTGGGTGAGGTTCCTCTTTCGGACAGGGAACTCTGCGGAGCTCTCGGCATGGAGTGGAGGGAACCGGTGCTCCCCAGGTCTGCCCTTCTGGGGTGCATGGCGCTCAGGGAAGCTGTCGGCCAGGCAGGGCTCGGGCCGGAGGATATCAGGCGGGCTGCGCTGGTCTCGGGCACTACTGTCGGAGGCATGGATCGCAGCGAGAAGTATTACCGGGACTATCTTACGGACAGTCTTCACGACGCCTACATTGCGTTCCACGACTGCCGTTCGTGTACGGACCTGGTGGCCGGAAGCGCCGGTCGTTTCAGGACAGTGACCACTGTCTCCACCGCATGTTCATCCGCTGCCAATGCTGTGATCCTGGGCTCGATGATGATAGAGGCCGGGGAGGCGGACATAGTCGTGGCCGGGGGCTGCGAGTGTCTGAGCAAGTTCCATTTCAACGGCTTCAATTCCCTGATGATACTGGACCGCAGGCCCTGCCGTCCCTTCGACGCGGACCGCGGGGGGCTCAATCTCGGGGAGGGTGCCGGCTGGCTGGTCCTCGAATCGGCAGCCTCGGCCGCACGTCGCGGAGTCAGGCCGCTGGCAGTGCTCTCGGGCTACGGCAATGCCTGCGACGCCTATCACCAGACGGCTACATCGGACAATGGCGAAGGACCGTATCTGGCGATGAGGCAGGCACTGGAGATGGGCGGACTCGAACCATCAGAGGTGGACTACATCAACGCCCACGGTACCGCTACCGAGAACAATGACAGGACCGAGGCCGCTGCCATCCGCAGGCTTTTCGGGGACAGACCTCCCTGTGTCTCCTCTACCAAGGCCTTTACCGGGCACACTACCAGTGCTTCCGCCGGAGTGGAGGCTGTCATAAGCCTGCTGGCCCTGCGCAACGGTTTCATACCGGCCAACCTGAACTGGTCCGCGCCCATGGAGGACGGCATCATACCGGTTACGGAGACTCTCCGCAGACAGGGCATGAAGCATGTCCTCTGCAATGCTTTCGGTTTCGGAGGCAATGACTCCGCTTTACTTCTGTCCAGATATGCCGATGATGAATAGAGATGTGATCATACGGGCTGTCAAGCAGATATCCGTCCAGGCTCCGCTCTCGGAGGACTGGATGACTTCGCCGCTGCGCTATGACGGGCAGGACTTGGCCGTGTCCGTGGATCCGGATTTCCGCAAGTGGATATCCCCGATGCAGGCCAGGCGCATGGGCCGGCTGCTCAAGAGGGCGGCAGCAGTCAGCTCCGAGGCTCTGTCCGAGGCGGGAATCGCCGTGCCGGATGCGGTCATCGCGGCTACCGGTCTCGGCTGCATCGCCAACACGGAAGCTTTTCTCAACGAGCTCTGTGAGGGGGAGGAGCTTCTCAAGCCTACTTATTTCATGCAGTCTACCCACAATACCGTCGCCGCGTCCCTGGCCGTCCGTCTGGGCTGCCATGGCTACAACACTACTTATTCGCACGGCAGCATCTCGTTCGAGAGCGCGCTGTACGACGCATTCCTGCAGTTGCGGAGCGGTAGGATAGGCACTGCCTTGGCAGGAGGTTTTGACGAGATTACCCCGTCGTACCTGGTGCTGCTCCGCAAGCTCGGTTTTGTGCGTGAAGGCGGTCCTGTGTGTTCCGAGGCAGCGGTGGCGTTCGCCCTGGCCGCTTCTGAGGGAGATGAGGGCGGGCTGTGCCGTCTCTCCAGCGTGAGGCTGCTGCACCGGCCGGAGCTGCCTGAGCTTCGGGAGGAGGCTGCGCGGATCCTGGGCAGCGGCGCTGTGGACGGAGTGGTGGCTGAGCCGGAGCCGCTTGTAGGGGAGCTTTTCCCCGGTCTGCCGGCAGTCGGCTACAAGGATATTTTCGGAGAATGCTACACCGTACCGGCCCTGGGAGTCTATGCCGCCGTCTCCTGGCTGGTGTCCGGAAGGTTCCGCCGCGGTGTGCTGTTTTTCAATCATACGGCGGAGGGTGACTGTTCATTTATTTTATTGGAAAGATTATGTGGAAAATAGTACCGCTGGCTCTCGTTCAGAGCATTTTTCTATCCCTGGGTCATGTGTTCCTGAAGATGGGCATGATGCGCATGGGGGCCTTCGCCTGGACCAGGGAGTACTGGTTCGGACTGCTGACCAACTGGTGGCTGCTGGCCTGCGGCATTGCCTACGGCGGGGCGACAGTGCTGTGGCTGTACATTCTCAAGCATTTCCCCTTCAGCGTCGCCTATCCGCTCTCCAGCCTGAGCTATGTCTTCGGGATGCTTGCCGCTATCGTTTTCTTCCATGAGGAGGTGTCGGTGATGAAATGGGTGGGGGTGCTGCTGATAGCCGGAGGCTGCGTATTGATAATGAAGTAGATATGAAAAATATACTGATACTGTTGACGGTCATGGCATTCTGCGCTGCTACGGCACCGGAGCTGCGGGCCCAGGACGCCGGAAGGATAATAGAGGTCTCGTCCTCGATACAGACCCTGGACTGCAGTTTTGTCCAGACCAAATACCTTACGGCCCTGGACGGGAGTACGGAGTCGTCCGGGAGGATGGTCTATGACGCCCGCTCGTCGTCGTTGAGGTGGGAGTATCTCACTCCGGTGCGGTATGCGGTCGTGCTTACACAGGACGGCGTGTCGATGCGTACCGGGGACGGGAAGGTCACTGTGCTTCCGTCCGACAATATGTTCCGCAGGATATCGGAGCTTATGGCCGGGATGGTGAGCGGAAAGTGCTTCGCTCCTGGAGGCAGCTTCGACTACACTGTGACCGAGGCTGACGGAGAGCTGGTCGCCGAGATGATTCCGAGGGAAAGGGAGCTCCGCAGGGTTATCAGCGGCATGACCATGTATTTCGATTCCGGGAGCTGTCTGCTGCGGCGCCTGGAGATGAAGGAAAAGGGCGGGGACGTGACGGTGATAGTGCTGAGCGGAGTGAAGGTCAACGTAGAGCTCGCTCCTGACAGTTTTGAACTTTGACAAAAACAGAAGGATGGATATGAAAACGGATCTGTTTACAATTAAGCCGGTGGAGGGCGCTTCCGACGGGTCTCTGCAGTACTCTGCGGAGCTTAATCCGGACAGCGTCATTTACCGTGCGCATTTCCCGCAGGAGCCCATAACTCCGGGGGTATGTCTGCTTCAGATGGTGTCGGCCTGTGCGGAGGACGCTCTGGGGCGTGTGGCTGTCCTGGATTCGGCCCGGAACGTCAAGTTCCTGGCAGTGGTGTCTCCAAGGGAGGTGACGTCCCTGACGGTGCGATTGGAAATCTCCGGAGACGACGGGGAAGGATGTTCTGTGAAGGCATCCCTGACCGCCGGGGAGACGGTATATGCCAAGATGTCCCTGAGATACGTCTATGCCTGATACTGCAAGCCATACTGAGAGTTCCGCAGGAGTCTGCGCGGTGATTCCGACCTATTGCAATGCCGGGACACTGGAGGATATCGTGCTGCGGGTCAGCCGTTTCATCCCCGATGTGATAGTGGTCGATGACGGAAGTACCGACGGTACGCCCCGGGTGCTGCAGCGCTGCAGGGAGCGTCTGGAAGGACTGTCCGTGATCCGCCATGAGAGGAACAAGGGCAAGGGATGCGCGCTCAGGACAGGTCTCAGGGAAGCTGCCGGCCGTGGATTCCGCTATGCCCTGACTATAGATTCGGACGGGCAGCACTATCCGGAGGACATCCCCCTGCTTCTGAAGGAGGTGGAGCGCTGCCCGGACTCGCTGGTGACCGGTGTCAGGACGCTGGAGGGGACTGCGGCTACAGGAGGCAGCAGGTTTGCCAATTCCTTCTCCAATTTCTGGTTCAGGCTCCAGACCGGGATATCCCTGGGGGATACCCAGTGCGGCTACCGGGTCTACCCTCTGCGAAGCCTGAGGGGATTGGGACTCATCACCTCGCGCTACGAGGCGGAGCTGGAGCTGCTGGTGTTCTCCGCCTGGGGAGGAGTGCGGGTGACCGGTGTCCCGATAAAGGTCTATTATCCTCCCGCGGATGAGAGAATCTCTCATTTCCGTCCGGTATATGATTTTACCCGCATAAGCATACTCAATACACTGCTCTGTGCCGGTGCCCTGCTGTACGGCCGGCCCGCCGGACTGCTCAGGAAGTTGAAAGGAAGAAGAGGATGAGCAGGTTTTTTCTCCATATCTACGACCGTCTGTCGGGGCACCGCACCCTGACATGGATTATCCTGCTCGTAACGGTCGGGGTCCTGGTTCTCCTGGCTTCACGGATGCATTACGGTGAGGATATTTCCGAATTCCTGCCTATGGAGCCCGGGACAGAACGCTATGCCGGGGTCTACTCGCGGATGTCGGACCAGGGACGGATTACCGTAGTGTTCAGGTCGGAGGACAGTCTTGCCGTGGACGGGCTCTACGACGCGGTGGATGTTTTCGGCCAGATACTAGCGGACAAGGATACGTCCGGGCTGCTTGCCGGTGTGCAGCTGCGTCAGAATGAGGACAACATGGCGGGGATGCTGGATTTCGCAGCCTCGCATTTTCCATATTTTCTCCAGCCTGAGGATATCTCCAGAATGGATTCGCTGCTGGCTGTCGGGGGCTATATCGGCAGCCGGATGGACAACGCGGGGATCATGATGCTGCTGCCCGGGACCGGAATGGCGGGAAAGGTGCTCAGATATGATCCCCTGGGACTTTTTACGCCGGTGCTGCAGCGTCTCGCGGCCCTGGCCCCAGACGGGGAGTTCCAGGCAGTGGACGGATATGTGACCGACATGTCGGGTACGGTGGCCCTGGCATTTGTGACATCTCCTTTCGGCGGCAGCGAGACCATGGGCAACAAGGCCGTGGCCGGGCTGCTGGAGGAAGCGATGGACAGTACCATGGAGCTCTGTCCAGGGGTAAGGGTGTCCGCAGCAGGCGCTCCGCTGATAGCGGTGGCCAATGCCGACCGGATCCGCCGCGATACGGTGCTGTCCGCCTCCCTGGCCGCAGCGCTGATTCTCCTGGTGCTCGCCCTGGCCTTCCGGCGTCCTTCCAGCATAGTATGGACCTTTGTATCCGTTCTTTTCGGGCTGTGCGCGGCCCTGGGCCTGATGGCTCTGATCAAGGGTTCGGTGTCTTTGATAGTCATAGGCATAGGTACGGTGCTGGTCGGTATTGCCGTCAATTATCCCCTGCATTATTTCGACTATCTCAAATATGCCTCCGGTCCGCGCGAGGTGCTCCGCGACATAGTCTCTCCCATGCTGACGGGCAACATCACAACGGTGAGTGCTTTCCTCTGCCTGCTGTTCCTGAAGGCGGAGGCTATGAGGGACCTGGGACTTTTCGGAGCCCTGATGCTGCTCGGGACCATATTGTTTGTCCTGATATTCCTGCCGGTGCTGGCTCCCGGACGGGCCTGCGGCAGGGGAGAGGCGGGACCTCTGTTCCTGCGGCGCAGCATCACCCTCCCGGCGCCTGTGCGGAAAGCCGTATTTGCGGCCGTAGTCCTTGTGACTCTGGGACTGCTGGTTTTCGGGCGGGGCGCCTCGTTTGACTCCAATCTGATGAATATCAATTATATGACGGAGGCACAGAAGCGGGATATGGCCCTTCTGACTTCGTCCGTGGCGTCTTCTGGGGACAGTGCTGTCACGGTATATGCGGTGGCGGAGGGAAAGGACATGGAGCAGGCTCTGCGCCGCAATGAGCTGATGCTTGAGGCGGTCGGGGAGACAGAACCCCGTGCGTCAGTGCGCGGGATCAACGGTTTCCTGCCTTCGGTGGAGCGGCAGGAGGAGATACTCGGGATGTGGCGCGGTTTCCTGGAGCGTCATCCAGACCTGTCGGAACAGGTTGCGGAGGCGGCCTCGGAGAAGGGATTGCCGGAGAAGATGTTCGCGCCTTTCGAGGCTCTGCTGGCAGCGGATCCAGAACCTCTGGAGGCCGATGAATTCGGACCGTTGTCATTGAACTTTCAAGGGACTTATGTCCTGCCCTCGGACAGCGGGGTGCAGATTGTGAACCTGCTGTCATGCCCTGACGGAGGACGGGTGGAGGCGCTGCGTGCGACCGGAACCGGCTTGTTCTTCACGTCGGAGGATGTCAGCAGCCGTCTGGTGGAGATACTGTCGGAAAGTTTCGATTTTGTCGGAGCGGTGTGCAGTGCGGTGGTGTTCCTCTTCCTGTGCTTCTCGTTCGGGCGTGTCGAGACCGCAGTCATGGCATTCCTGCCGCTGGCTGTGGGCTGGGTGTGGATCCTTGGTATCATGGATGTCTTCGGCATCACTTTCAACATCGTAAATATCATCCTCGCGGCCTTCATCTTCGGCCAGGGAGACGACTATACCATTTTCGTGACGGAGGGCCTGATGCACGAGTATGCTTACGGACGCAAGGTGCTGTCCTCGTACAAGGACAGCGTGCTGCTCTCCGCGGTGATCATGTTCATCGCGATAGGAATGCTGGTGCTGGCCCGTCATCCGGCCATGAAGTCCCTCGCGGAGGTGACTGTGGTCGGAATGACGGTGGTGGTGCTGATGGCTTTCTACCTGCCTCCGCTGGTATTCCGTTTCCTCACCCGCAGGAGGGGGGAGGTCAGGGAACTGCCCCTGACCATCCGGAGACTGGCGTACTCGCTGTGGGCCCTGGTGTTCTATCTTGTGGCGGCCTTCCTTGTGCTGTTGCCCTGGACATGGTTCTATTTCCATACCCGCAGACGTACCGACGAGGTGGACCTGAGGTATCACCGCCTCATCAGCCGGGTGTCCGGATTCATCATCCGGCATGTGCCGGGAGTGCGTTTCAGTATGAGCAATCCCGGAGGCGAGACATTTGAGAGGCCTTCCGTGATTATCGCCGACCACCAGTCCCACCTGGACCTGATGTGCATCATGATGCTGACACCCAGGATGGTGATACTCACCAACCGCTGGGCCTCACGCAATCCGCTCTACAGCCGTATCATCCGCCGTCTGGACTTCTATTCGGTCTCGGACGGGGTGGAGGAGCTGATGCCCAGGCTCAGGGCGATGGTAGGGCGCGGATATTCCGTCATGGTCTTCCCGGAGGGGACCAGGTCCCTGGACCTGTCGGTAGGACGGTTCCACAAGGGGGCCTTCTATATAGCGCGCGAACTGGGTCTGGACGTGCTGCCGGTGTATATCCACGGGGCGGGACATGTACTGCCCAAGCGGGACTTCATGCTGCGGCGCGGCAGCATCTACGTGGAGGTGGGGGAGAGGATTCCGTACCGGGACCTGTCGCTTTACCCTACTCTCGCGAAGCTGACATCGGCTGTGAGGAAGCAGTTCGCTGCAAGATACGGGGAGATATGCTCCAGGAGGGAGAATACCCTTTATTATTCGGACTATATCCGGCATAAATATCTGTATAAGGGACGTGATGTGGAGACCGCCAGCCGCATGGCCCTGAGGCTGGCGGCACGGCACTGCCGGGAGATAGACTGTATCCCCGGGGATGTCAGGAGCATAGAAGTCCGGGGCTGCGGTCAGGGCGAGGTGGCCTGGGCTCTGGCACTGGTGCATCCGCAGGTGCAGGTCTATGGGTGTGAGGCGGATGAGGAGTCCTTCCTGGTGGCCGCCAATACGTCCGCACAGCCGGCCAACCTGCATTTCGTGCACGGTACTCATGCCGGCACCGCTGTGGATATGGTGCTGGAACTAAGGGAATGGAGGAAGGAGATATGAGAAAGAGGGTGATAGTAATCGGCTCAGGCCTCGGAGGACTTTCCGTCGGCGTCATGCTGGCCCGCAACGGCTATGATGTGACGGTGGTGGAACAGGAGGCGGTGATAGGAGGCTGCCTGCAGTGCTTCTACAGGAACGGAGCCCGTTTCGAGACGGGGCTGCACTATGTCGGAAGTGCGGATCCGGGCCAGCAGCTTTACCGGGTCCTGCAGTGGCTGGAGGTGCTTGACGGCATCACTCTGGACCGGCTGGATACAGACGGATACAACGTCATATCCATGGGCGGGAACCGTTTCAGCATACCGAACGGAAGGGAGGCTTTCATCGAGAGGATGGGAGAGTATTTCCCTTCAGAAAAGGATTGTGCGGCAAGGTATTACGATACAGTGACGGAGATTGCCGGGTCTTCTCAGTTCTATGATTTCGACACCTCGAGGGTCTTCAGACCGGACGGACCGGGGACTATGGCGATGAATACCGTGATGGACTCGCTGGTAAGGGATCCTCTTATGCGGGATGTCCTCTGCGGAGACCAGCCTCTGTATGCGGCCCGCAGGAATATAACGCCGTTTCTCACCCATGCTCTGATTTTCAATTTCTACAACAGCAGCGCATTCCGTATCGCAGGCGGAGGCGGGACGCTCGCTTCGGCTCTGCGCGGGACTCTCGAACGGTACGGCGGAAGGGTCATAAGCCGTTTCCGGGTCTCCAGGATTATTTGCGGCGGAGGACTGTGCAGGGGCGTGGAGGCGGATGACGGAAGGAGGCTGGACGGGGATTTTGTTATCTCGTCAGTACATCCTGTCCGGACTTTGGAAATGCTGGACGCACGGCTTCTGAGACCGGCCTACCGCAGGAGAATAGCCTCTCTGCCCAATACTGTTTCCTGTTTTGCCGTCTACCTGCGCTTCAGGGACGGGGCATGCCCCTATCTCAATGCCAATTATTTCGGTTACACCGGGAATTCTCCGTGGGGCAGCGAGGACTATGACAGTAAGTCCTGGCCCGGCAGCTACATGTACATGCATCACTGTGACGTGCCGGGAATGACCCATGCCCGTACGGGGGTGGTGCTTGCTTATATGTGGATGAGGGACGTGGAACAGTGGAGCGATACGGTTACGGGGCATCGTCCTCAGCAGTATCTGGATTTCAAGCACCGCGCGGCCGCACGGCTGATGGCAGTGGTGGAGAGGGACTTCCCTGGGCTCGGTGCGGCAGTACAGGATTACTGGACTTCCACTCCTCTGACGTACAGGGATTATACAGGGACTGTGGACGGCTCGATGTACGGCATAGAGAAAAATGTCACGGCAGGTGCTGCCGGCAGGGTGTCGCACCGCACCAGGATTCCCAATCTTTTCCTGTGCGGTCAGAGCATCAACTCGCACGGAACGCTCGGAGTGCTGGTCGGCTCGATGATATGTGCCGCCGAACTGCTGGGTATGGAGAATATTTTCAAACAGATAAGATCACAGCAATGAATAAAGACGGTAAAACAGCAGTTATAATAGGAGGTGGACTCGGAGGTCTTTTTACAGGGGCGATGTTCTCGCGTCTGGGATATGCCGTGACGGTGCTGGAGAAGAACCGTACGGCGGGAGGGGGACTCCAGAATTTCTCCTGCCGGGGTACTGTCTTCGATACCGGAATGCATGTGGTGGGAGGATTCGGAGAAGGCGGATCGCTCAGGCGCATCTGCTCCTGGCTCGGCATCATGGACAGTCTCTCGATGACGGATACTCCTGCGGACTGTATGGATACGATAACTTACCTTTCCGACGGCAGGACTTACCGCCTGGCATCCGGACGGGAAGGCTTCGTGGAGTCTCTCAGTCGGGAATTCCCGGAGGAGAAAGAGGGTATTGCCGCCTATGTGGACCGTCTATATGCCCTGGCCGGAGAGATTCCGCTTTTCCATGTCCGCAACGCCGGAAGGAGCAACCTGGCCCACAGCGAGGACTTCTTCATGCCGGCGGACCAGCTTATAGACCGGTATGTCAGGGATCCCAGGCTCAAGGATGTCCTGGCCTATATGAACACGATGTACGGAGGCAGGAAAGGTCACACTCCGGCCTATGTCCACGCAGTTATCAATGTGCTGTATATCAATGGCTCGTCCAGGTTCAACGGGGGCAGCCAGCAGCTGGCCGACGCACTCGTCGGGGTTATCGGGAAAGAGGGCGGAAGAGTGCTGACGGGAAATAAGGCTGTCAGGGTCAGGGTGGAGGACAGGGCCGTGACCGCAGTGGAGGCGGAGGACGGGAAGGAGTACAGGGGAGACATCTACGTCTCGGCGATACACCCGCTGTCGCTTCTGGATATCATCGACAGGGGAGCCTTCCCCCCCTCGTACGCCAGCCGTCTGAAGAGTATTCCGAGCACATATTCGGCCTTCGTAGTCTTTATAAAATTCAAGAAGAATACCTTCCCCTACCTGCCTTCGCCTGAGTACTGTCAGGTGGACTACGGCCATTTTTGGGACGGGGACTGCTGTCGCGGGGAACAGTGGCCGGCCGGTTTCATGGCCATGACGCCTCCTGATTCCGCTCAGGGACCTTGGGCGGACAGGATGACGGTGAACTGCATCATGGATTACGGGGAGGTACGGCGCTGGGAGAATACATATGTAGGACACCGTGGCGATGACTACCTGCGGTGGAAGGAGGCTCATGTCGCCAAGGTCCTCTCAAGGCTGGCGGAGAGATATCCGGGGATAGAGGACTGCATAGAGTATGCCTTCGGCGCATCTCCGCTGACAGTCAGGGATTATTACGGCACCTTCGAGGGAAGTATGTACGGTTATGCAAAAGACAGTCAGAATCTTCCACTGTCCTACATTCCCGTGCGCACCAAGGTACGGAATCTTCTGCTTACAGGGCAGAATGTCAACCTGCACGGCATATGCGGAGTCCCTCTCACGGCCATTGAGACTGTCGAGGCCGTGGAGGGTTTCGGAACTATCGTGGATAAAATAAATGAGAACTACTATGGATATAGAATTTAAATCACCTCAAGAGATCAAGGAGTACCAGGAAGGCCTGCTGCGCAGTCAGCTGGAGTATATCGCGGCCCATTCTCCGTTTTACGGCAGGATGTTTGCCGCGCACGGGATAGACGTGCGGAAAATCAGGCATCTGGAGGACCTTTCCCTTATCCCGTTCACGGACAAGAACGACCTCAGCACATACAACAGGGACTTCCTGTGCTGCCCCGTGGAGAAGGTGGCGGATTTCGTGACGACATCCGGGACGACTGGAAGACCTGTCAATTTCTGCTGTACCGACAGGGACCTGGAGCGGCTGGCCTACAATGAGCAGAAGTCCTTCGAGTGCGCGGGACTGCGTCCGGGAGACAGACTTCAGCTGATGGTGACGATGGACAAGAGGTTTATGGCCGGACTGGCCTATTTCATGGGAGTCAGGAAGATGGGAGTGGGAGTGATACGGGTAGGCAACGGTATTCCGGAACTTCAGTGGGACTCTATCCGGGAGCTGAGGCCGGATACTATCATGTGTGTGCCTTCCTTTATCCTCAGGCTGGTTCAGTATGCCAAGGAGCACGGCATAGACCACCGTGCCTCCAGCATCAGGCGTATCATAGGCATAGGCGAGGCGCTCAGGGACCACAACCTGGAACTCAATCTCCTCGGCCGACGGATTCAGGATGAGTGGGACAACGTGCGCCTGTTCTCCACCTATTCCTCCACCGAGATGAGCGCGACTTTCTCGGAGTGTGAGTACGGGATGGGGGGACATGTGCATCCCGAGCTGATTATAGTGGAGATCGTCGGCGAGGACGGACAGCCTGTGCCGGACGGGCAGCCGGGAGAAGTGGTGGTTACAACGCTCGGAGTGGAGGGCATGCCGCTGCTGCGTTTCAGAACGGGGGATATAGCGGCCAAATACACTGACAGATGCCGCTGCGGCAGGTATTCCTACCGTCTCAGCCCTCTCTACGGCCGCAGGCACAACATGATAAAGCTCAAGGGCACTACCCTGTATCCTCCGGCCATCAAGGATGTGCTGGACGGGACAGACTATGTGGGGAACTTCGCCATCATCATCAGCAGCAATGATACCGGAACGGATGAGGTCCTGGTCAAGGTGGGACTCTCCCGCAGACCGGAGTTTGATGCCGTCAAGGATCTCAAGGACCGTTTCCGCTCGAGGTTGCGTGTTACCCCTGAGATAGAGCTGCTGCCTATGGACGAGATAGCCGGTCTCACGCTTCCGGCAAAAAGCAGAAAACCGATGACAATCATAGATAAACGCAAAAATGGACAATAGATTTGACGATCTCCGTCCCTATACGGACGAGGAGCTGCCCGCGGCAATGGAGAGGATTGCGGCGGACGGGAATTTCCCCGCCATCGCCTCTTTCATTTTTCCGGACAGGCCGCTGGAGGAGGTGCGCTCCCTGGTCTGCGGTATACGCGGAACTTATAACCTTCAGACGCAGGTGATGATGCCTCTGACGGAAAGAATAATCGATACGACCACCGACGGATTCACTTATTCCGGAACTGATATGCTCCGTCATGGAGAGCCGTATCTGTTCATCGGCAACCACAGGGATATCATGCTGGACTCTACTCTCCTGCAGTATGTCCTCCTTACCAACGGCCACGACAGCTCAGAGATAACGTTCGGCTCCAACCTCATGAGCAGTACGCTTCTGGTGGATATCGGCAAGTCCAACAAGATGTTCAAGGTGGTGCGCGGAGGCAACATCAAGGATTTCTACCGCAATTCGATGCATCTGTCCGAGTATCTGCGGCACACTCTCACCGAAAAGCGCAGCTCGGTGTGGATAGCCCAGCGCAACGGACGGACAAAGGACGGAAACGACGTGACGGACAAGGGCATAATCAACATGTTCTGCATGAGCTGCAAGGAGAACAAGGTCAAGGCTCTCGCGGAGCTGCACATAGTGCCGCTGGCAGTTTCCTACGAGTGGGAGCCCTGCGACATTCTCAAGACTCTGGAACTGTATGCCTCGCGCTTCGGGGCATATGTCAAGAAAAAGGGCGAGGACCTGAACAGCATTCTCACCGGAATCAGCCAGCCGAAGGGCAGGGTGCATATGGAGTTCTGCCCTTTCGTTACGGAGGATGAGCTTTCAAGGGTGTCGGATACTTCCAGGAACGAGTACTACAATATCGTGGCGAGGATCATAGACAGGAGACTGTGGAAGGCTTTCCGTCTGTACCCCAACAATTTCATAGCACACGACCTTCTTCATCACGAGTGCCGCTTTTCGGACAACTACACGAAGGCGCAGAAGGAGGCCTTCCGGCAGCGTATGATGCTTCTGGAGCAGTTCAAGGACTATGATATGTCGGTGCTCATGGAGATTTTTCTGCGGATATATGCTACACCTGTCGATAACAAGGAACAGGTGTCCGGAATATGACAACATAAGAAATTGTATTATATTTGCAGGTCAATTTGAAGTCAGTATATGAGCGAATATCCCTTAACAGAAAAATTACAGGAACTGAAGAAGAAGTATGAGACTCTCTCGGAGCAGCTTTCGGGCTCCGACGTGATGTCCGACATGAAGAAATACATACAGCTTAACCGCGAGTACAAGGAGCTGGAGCCTATCGTGGCTGCCGGAGACAGGTACATAAAGATGGTCGGCGATCTCGAAGGTGCCAAGGATATCCTGGCCAAGGAGAAGGACGAGGACCTGCGCGAGCTGGCCAAGGAGGAGGTCTCCTCCATCGAGGGACAGCTCCCGGGTATGGAGGAGGAGATCAAGCTGCTGCTCATTCCCAAGGACCCTCAGGACGAGAAGAACGCCATCGTGGAGATCCGCGGCGGTACGGGCGGTGACGAGGCGGCCATATTTGCAGGAGACCTCTTCCGCATGTATGCCAAGTACTGCGAGCGCAAGGGCTGGAAACTGGAGATCAACAGCCAGTCGGAGGGCGCCGCCGGCGGATATAAGGAGATTATCTTCAAGGTGTCCGGCCAGGGAGTCTACGGTATCCTGAAATATGAGAGCGGAGTGCACCGAGTCCAGCGCGTGCCCCAGACCGAGACCCAGGGCAGGGTGCACACCTCGGCCGCTTCGGTGGTCGTGCTGCCTGAGGCCGATGAGTTCGATGTGGAGATCAACATGAACGATATCCGCAAGGATACATTCTGCTCCTCGGGCCCCGGCGGCCAGTCGGTGAACACCACCTATTCGGCCATCCGTCTGACCCACATCCCCACCGGTATCGTGGTGCAGTGCCAGGACGAGAAGTCCCAGCTCAAGAACTTCGACAAGGCCCTCGCCGAGCTGCGTACCCGCATCTACAACATGGAGTACGAGAAGTATCTCAACGAGATGTCCAAGAAGCGCAAGACCATGGTGTCCACCGGCGACCGCTCGGCGAAGATCCGCACCTACAACTACCCTCAGTCCCGTGTGACCGACCACCGCATCAACTATACGATGTACAACCTGCCCGTCTTCATGGACGGCGACATCCAGGAGGTCATCGACCAGCTTACCATAGCCGAGAACGCCGAGCGTCTGAAATCAGCAGCAGAGTAGGTCAAGATGAACATAGCTGTAGTAGGAAGCGGATATGTCGGCCTGGTGTCAGGTGCGTGCTTTGCTGAAATGGGCGCAAACGTGTGGTGTGTGGATGTGGATGTCCGCAAGATAGAAAATCTCCGCAAAGGTATTCTTCCTATTTATGAGGACGGCCTCCAGGATATGGTGGACAAGAACAGTGCTGACGGCCGCCTGCATTTCTCATCATCTCTGGCGGACTGTCTGGACAGTGTCGAAATCGTCTTTGTGGCTGTCGGGACTCCTCCCGACGAGGACGGATCGGCCGATGTCTCCCATGTGATGGAGGTAGCGTCAGAGTTCGGACGCCTGATAAGACGTTATACGCTGCTGGTGATGAAGAGCACTGTGCCGGTCGGAACCTGTTTCAGGGTCAAGGCAGCGGTTCAGGAAGAGCTGCGGAAGAGGGGAGAGGATATACCGTTCGACATCGCCTCCAATCCCGAATTTCTGAAGGAGGGTGTCGCGATAAAGGATTTCATGACCCCCGACCGCGTTGTCATAGGTATCGAGAACGGAAGGGCAAGGTCCCTGATATCTTCGCTTTACCGTCCTTTCCTTCTGAACAACTATAGGGTTATATTCATGGACATACTCTCGGCCGAGATGACCAAATATGCTTCCAATGCAATGCTGGCCACGAGGATAAGCTTCATGAACGAGCTGGCTGTTCTCTGCGAGCTTACTGGGGCGGATGTCTCTAAAGTCCGTACGGGGATGGCTGCTGACAGCCGTATCGGCTCCAAATTCCTGTATCCCGGCTGCGGATACGGCGGTTCATGTTTTCCCAAGGATGTCAGGGCTCTGGTCAGCACTGCCGCCGCAAACGGATACCGCATGAGGATAATAAGTGCGGTGGAGGAGGTGAACCTGGAACAGAAGAAGATAGTTTTCCGTAAGCTCCGCGAGGCATTGGGTGACTCCCTGCGGGGCAGTACGGTCGCCATATGGGGGCTGGCTTTCAAACCGTGTACCGATGATATGCGCGAGGCTCCCTCCATAGTGACGGTCAGTCTGCTGCTGGAGGCCGGTGCCGTTGTAAGGGTATTCGACCCCGTGGCTATGGATACGGCCAGACGTATTTTCGGGGACAGCGTGACCTATTGTTCCGACATCTATGATGCTGCGTCGGGAGCAGATGCCGTCGCTCTCGTGACAGAGTGGAAGCAGTTCCGTATCCCGGACTGGAACCGGCTGAGAAGTGTCATGAGGGGACGCGTGATAGTGGACGGCCGCAATATCTACAATCCGGCCGAGCTCTCGGCAGCAGACCTGGATTACTACTGCGTGGGCTGCCGTCACGGGACGAGGAACAGTCTGTAAAGCCCTTCGAAGAACGAGATCAGGCCGAGGACCAGGATTACGACTCCGGCTATTCTGTTAATCATTATCAGTTGTCTCAAGCGCAGTTTGTTCCGGAACATGTTGATGCCTGTCGACAGTGCGTGCCACCAGAGCGCCGCTCCGGCGAATACTCCAGTAAGAGTGATTGCGATGCGGTCCAGCGGCTCTGCCTCACCGCGGCTGATTCCGATGAGGGCGAACAGGCCGAGGATGAGGAAAAATGCTCCGGGATTGCTGATAGTCATGAGTATTGTGGAGAAAAAGTCCTGCCAGTAGTGGCTGCCTCCGGATTTTATGCGGCGTATCTGTTTTACGGGGTTGGTCATGAACAGCTTGATTCCGAATGCGCCCACAATGATACCTCCAGCAATCATCACCAGGTAGCGGTAGTCGTTGAGCAGTTGCTGAACATAGGAGATGCTGAGCAGGGATATGGCGGCGAAGAAGGTGTCGGTGACTGCTGCTCCCAGACCCGTGATGAAGCCTGAGTTGCGCCCCTTGCTGAGTGTACGCTGTATGCACAGCACTCCGATCGGCCCCAACGGCACCGATGCGCATATGCCTACGATAAATCCTTTGATCAGCTCCAGCAGCATTATTCTTCCGTAGCTTCAGGTTCGAGAAAATATTCCAGCAGTGCCCCCAGTACATCAGGGTTGATGTCTTTGGCGACGGTCTTTTTCTCCGAGTCGAGCAGATAGATGGCAGGAACGTCCATCAGGTCGTATTTGTCGAACATCCCGGATGTGCGTTTCTGGTCCCAGAGATTGATCCAGCCCGGGTCATTCTCCTTGATGTATTTTTTCCAGGACCTGTCCCTACCGGTGTAGACGGCTATAAACTGTACTTCTGAGGGACTGTATTGTCTGTACATCTTTCCGAGTTCCTCGGTCACGGCATTGCAGAGACCGCAGTCCATGGAGTAGAAGTACAGGACGGTGTATTCTGCTTCCGGTACATCGTAGATTCTCATTTTCTTGTTCTTGGGCGTGCGCAGCTCCAGGTCGGTGACAGGCTTGTCAAGAGGATTGCGGTAGAACATCAGGACGGCGAGAGCGGTCTGGTCAATAAAGTCCTGCGGTGATTTGAAATCGGCTCTGATCACGCTGCCGCTGGTTTCTCCCTTGTCGGTGAACGTTACTGTCTCCCACAGCTCCGGCATGCTGGCTATGTATTTGTTGGCCAGGTAGGCTGCTCCCTGCTGGAGAGGGTAGGCCGTGCTGGTCCTGAGGTACTGGTAGAGGGTGTAGAAGAGTTCGTGGAAGAAATCAGGGTTGTCCTTGGAGTCTTCGAAAAATGTGTCTATCTCCTTGGTGATAAGAGTCGTGTCAGTAGTGTTTGCCAGGGGGGTGAATATCTGCTCGAAGATCATCTCGGTAGGATTGAGCTGACTCTCGTGGACATCCACCACCTGCCCCAGGGCTGTGGGAGTGAGCTCGCGGCCGATGATATTTCCGTTGCGGTCCAGGAGGAAGAGTTTTGGGGTGGATATTACACCATATTTTGTTACGAAGTCAGAAGTCATGTCCGGATCCCAGAGGTGGACGGTCCTGACGTTGGCAGGGAGCGTGAACGGCTGTACTGCCTTCTGGATGTAGTCCATCCAGCGTTCCCTGTCGTTCTGGGTGTAGACCATGTAGATGGTGAAATTGAGTCCGGCGCTGTTGCGGATCATATACTGCATCAGGGCCGGGGTTGTCCGTACGCATCCAGGGCATTCATCGTCATAGAAATAGAGCACGCTGTAGTCCTGGTCTCCATCCGGTATTCTTATTTCGGTGCCGGCAGGGTCCTGAAGGGTCAGAGAGGGTGCTTTCATTCCGATCAGGGAGTTCCGGTTGGTCTCTGCGAACAGCCTCATCTCCATCATCGCGTTCTCGTCGGGCAGGGTGTATCTTTTGTTCAGAAAGTAGCTGTCTGCGATATAGATGGCAATCTCGTCGTAGCCCATAATGTTGGAGCTTCGGTAATAGTTGTAGATGTACCAGGCTATGCGGGCTGTCTCCTCAGGGGTCTTTCCTGTATTGATAAATGCGTCGGCACGGCTGATTATCTCGTAGGGCTGCTGCCCGTCAAAGACGCTCATCACAAGGTTGATGTCTTCCTGCGAAAGTCCTTTGCCGGCTGCTGCTGCCGTATCTGCGGCAGGAGTTTCCACTGTTGTCTGCGCGGATGCCGCCTGTGCGGCCGTCAGCAGGAATGCTGCTGACAGCAATAACTGAAGTATAAGATGATAGCCTGTTCTCATATTCGTGTCATTAATTCTTTATTGGTTGAGGTAGTTTTCTATCCTGATGCCTTCCGGCAGGAAAGGAGCAGCGTCTCCGCCGTTGATGATTACGTCCCTTACGACAGTTGAGGATATGAACGAGTAGCTGTGCGAGGCCGGGATAAACACTGTCACCGTTTCCGGCTGCATCTTGCGGTTGGCCTGGGCGATGACGGACTCCAGCTCGAAATCGGTCGTTGTCCTGAGCCCGCGGATTATGAATCCGGCGCCTTTCTGGCGGCACAGGTCTACTGTCAGGCCGGTGTATGAGAGCACTTCTATGCTTTCGCCGCTGTCTGTCAGGGGGCGTATCGCGTCATTGATGAGGCGTACTCTGGTTTCTGGCCGCAGGAATCCGTGTTTGAGATGATTGTATCCTACAGCGATGTATATCTTGTCGAACAGTTTCAGGGCAGACATGAGTACGTCCATGTGCCCGAGGGTAAAAGGGTCGAAAGATCCAGGAAATACTGCAATTCTTTTTTCTGCTTTCATAATGCAAATATAGCTAAGAAATGCTACCACTCGACCGGAGCCTGGCCTGTGGCGGTCAGGAAACTGTTGGCCTTGGAGAAATGACGGCAGCCGAAAAATGCGCCGCGGGCCAGCGGGGAAGGGTGGGCAGCTTCCAGAATCAGGTGCCTTGAGCTGTCTATCAGAGGTTTCTTGCTTTTGGCATAGTTGCCCCAAAGCATAAAGACGACGTGCTCCTTTCTCTCCGAGACGGCCTTGATGACCGCGTCTGTGAATGTCTGCCAGCCGATGCCGCTGTGGGAGGTGGGCGAGGCGGCCCGTACGGTGAGTACGGAGTTGAGCAGGAAAACTCCCTGACGGGCCCATCTCTCCAGGTTTCCGCTTGCGGGTATCGGAGCGCCTGTGTCAGCGGAGACCTCTTTGTAGATGTTCTGCAGGGATGGCGGCAGCGCAACTCCGTCCTGTACGGAGAATGAAAGTCCGTGGGCCTGTCCAGGGCCGTGATAAGGGTCCTGCCCCAGAATGACTACTTTTACCTTGTCAAATGGCGTGAGCCGGAATGCATTGAAGATAAGAGGCCCAGGCGGGTAGATGGTCCTGCCCTCCCTTTTTTCCTGATGCAGGAAAGCGGCGATCCTGGCGAAATATTCCTTGTCGAACTCTTCCCGGAGCACCGCTTTCCAAGATTCTTCTATCCTGACTTCCATTGTCTTCAGCTGAATATGTATTCAAGAACATCCGATATATTGTCCACATAGATGAATTCCAGGCCGTCTATGTATATCGGCTTGATGTCCTTGATGTCCTTCTCGTTCTGTTTGGACAGGATGATGGTGTGGATGCCTGCCCGCTTGGCCGCAAGGATTTTTTCCTTGATGCCTCCTACAGGCAGTACCTTGCCGCGGAGGGTCATCTCGCCGGTCATGGCTATGCCGCTGCGCACCATTTTGCCGGAAAGAGCGGAAGCCATGGCACTGACCATCGTGATGCCGGCCGAAGGTCCGTCCTTGGGGATAGCTCCCTCAGGAACATGGATGTGGATATCGTGCTTCATGATATCCTCTGTCGTCAGTCCGATGAGGTCAGGATGAGCTTTCAGGTACTGGAATGCTATGGTCGCCGACTCCTTCATCACATCGCCGAGGTTGCCGGTTGAGGACAGTATGCCCTTGCCGCTGCTTACGGAGCACTCGATGAACAGAATCTCGCCCCCGTTCTCTGTCCAGGCCAGGCCTGTGACCACGCCCGGGGCCTCATTGCCCTTCTGAAGGTCGTGGAAGTTGGTCGGAAGCCCGAGGAACTCTGATACGACCTCGGGGGTGATGCTGACCTTCGTGGTCTCGCCGGTGGCTATCCTGCGGGCGGAGATACGGGCTATCTTGGCTATCTGCCGGTCCAGTCCCCTGACTCCGGACTCGCGGGTATACTCGTCGATGATCTTCTCAATAGAGCCCTTGAGGAAGCGTACCTGGCTCTTCTTCAGGCCGTGGGCCTCGAGCTGCTTGGGTATCAGGTAGCCCTGGGCGATGCTGACTTTCTCCTCGGCCAGGTATCCGGATACGGATATCATCTCCATACGGTCGCGCAGGGCGGGGTGGATGGTGCTGATGTTGTTGGCCGTGGTGATGAAGAGTACCTTCGAGAGGTCGTAGTCGATGTCGAGGTAGTTGTCGTGGAAGGCGTTGTTCTGCTCGGGATCGAGCACTTCCAGCAGGGCGTAGGATGGGTCTCCCTTGTAGTCCTGGCTGACCTTGTCTATCTCGTCGAGGACGATTACCGGATTTGAGCTGCCGGCGCGGTTGATGCTCTGGAGGATACGTCCTGGCATAGCTCCTATGTAGGTCCTGCGGTGGCCTCTTATCTCCGACTCGTCATGCAGTCCGCCGAGGGAGATGCGCTGGTATTTGCGGCCCAAGGCCTTGGCTATGGACTTGCCCAGGGATGTCTTGCCGACTCCCGGAGGGCCGTAGAGGCAGATGATGGGGGACTTCATGTCTCCCTTGAGCTTCAGCACAGCCAGGTACTCGATGATTCTTTCCTTGACCGTTTCCAGACCGAAGTGGTCCTTGTCCAGAACTTTCTGGGCGTGCTTAAGGTCCAGATTGTCCTTGGTCATCTCTTCCCAGGGCAGGTCCAGTATGAACTGGATGTACTGGTACTGAATGTTGTAGTCCGGTGAGTTGGGATTGGAGCGTTCGAGCTTGCGGACCTCGCTGTCGAAAGCCTTTGCTGCGTATTCGGGCCATTTCTTCTTCCTGGCCCTTTGCCGGAGTTCGTCGATATCCTGGGCCTCGTCCATACCCAGCTCCTCCTGGATGGTGCGGAGCTGATTGTTGAGGTAGTATTCCCTCTGCTGCTGGTCCATTTCCGTGCGGACCTTCCGCTGGATGTCATCCTTTAGCTTCAGAATGTCAATCTGACGGTTAAGCATTTCTACAAGCTTCATGGCCCTGATTTTCATATTGCCTTCCTCTAGAAGCTTGATCTTCTCCATGGGATCCTCGAACTCCACGCTGGAGGCGATGAAGTTGATGAGGAACTCATCGCCTTCTATGTTTTTGATGGCGAAGGATGCCTCGTTGGGCAGGTGGGGGGAGAGCTTGATGATATGCAGGGCAAGGTCCTTGATGGAACCCGTCAGGGATTTCATTTCCTTGTCGTTCTTGCCGGGGAGGGTGTCCTCAAGATATTTTACCTTGGCGAAGATATATGGTTCTGATGCAGTCTGCTCCACAGGACGCAGGCGCTTGAGTCCCTGGAGTATGGCGGTTATGGTTCCGTCCGGCATCTCGATGATTTTTATGATGCGGGCGAGCGTACCTATATTATATAGGTCTATGAGTGACGGGTCCTCCACGTTTATGTCCCTTTGGGCGATGGCTCCCAGAATTTTGCCTGAGTTGTACACGTCCCTGACCAGCTTGATGGATTTGTCCCTTCCGATAGAGATAGGAGTGACGGTCGAGGGGAATAGCACGGCATTGCGCAGTGCCAGTACCGGCAGAATCTCAGGCAGTTCACTGTCGTTGATCTTCTGCACGGTGTCAATGCTGACGACGGGCACTATATTCATATCGCCCGCCCCGGCGTTGAGTAAATCTTCTATAGTCTGTTTCATAATAAATTTCCTTAAATTGTTACTTCTACTGCCATCGGCCGATGCAGCTCTGTCTGTCTATGACATTTTGGCAGAATGCTTCGTTCCGTACCGGTTTTTCCCGGCAAGAGTTCTTTGTGTCAATGATTGTGCCAAAAAAAATATAGAAAAAACTTCAATATTATTTTGTAAATGTAAAAAATAAGAATACTTTTGCATTCTCAAATTTATGCAAGTGATTATTAGTAACATTAATATAATAAAAAGATGACAAA
>DHKFR23501__coassemble_829_pt1 | contig 34178 bp, 41 predicted proteins | sample DHKFR23501__metabat2_low_PE_038 | metagenome-assembled genome bin DHKFR23501
CTGTAGCATCCGATATCCATCAGACGCTTGATGTTCATCTGAACGGATGAACGAAGTTCACCCTCGATCTTGTAGTGCTCAGCGATAGTGGACCTTATCGCTGCGATCTGGTCGTCGTTCCAGTCGCTCACCTTGGTGTCGAAGTCGATACCGCAATCGGTGAGAATCTTACGGGCGGAACTGCGGCCGATACCGTAGATATAGGTAAGTCCTATCTCTCCTCTTTTGTTTTTAGGTAAATCTACACCGGCTATACGTGCCATACTATATTACTTTTTTATTTGTTTACACTTTGTTATTAACCCTGGCGCATCTTGAACTTAGGATTCTTCTTGCAGATGATATAAAGGCGGCCTTTACGCCTTACTATTTTGCAATCCTCACTGCGCTTCTTGATGGATGCTTTAACTTTCATTGTCGTAAATTTTTATTTGTACCTGAAAGAAATTCTTCCTTTTGATAAATCATAAGGGGACATCTCTACTCTGACCTTGTCGCCGGGCAGGATCCGTATGTAATGCATGCGCATCTTGCCGGAGATGTGGGCTATGATCACATGGCCGTTGTCCAGCTCCACGCGGAACATGGCGTTGGAGAGGGCCTCGATTATAGTTCCATCCTTTTCTATAGCAGCTTGTTTGGGCATAAGTACTTGTCTCTTACAACTTAATATTGTCTCTTACCTTCTATAAAGTCAAAAGTAGACAGAATATCGGCTTTCTCGTCCCCGACGGCGACCGTGAGCTCGAAGTGAGCTGACTTCTTCTTGTCACAGGTGCTGACAGCCCATCCGTTCTCGTGGAGGTAAATCGCTTTGCCTCCGGCGTTGATCATCGGCTCGATGCAGATGGTCATACCCTTGACGAGCTTCTTTCCGGTGCCCGCCTTGCCGTAGTTCGGAACCTCGGGATGCTCGTGCATGTCCTTGCCGATTCCGTGTCCTACCATCTCGCGGACTACCGAGAAACCATAGCCCTCGGTATATGACTGGATTGCATGACCGATGTCCCCTATCCTGTTGCCCGCGACCGCTTTCTCTATGCCGCGATACAGGGACTCCTTGGTGACTCTCAGGAGTTTTGCGGTCTCCTCGTCCACCTCCCCCACGGGGAAGGTGTACGCGGAGTCACCGTAATAGCCCTTGTATATAGTTCCACAGTCGACGGACACTATGTCGCCCTCGCGGAGCTTGTAGTCCGACGGAAAACCGTGGACCACGACGTCGTTGACGGACAGACAGAGCGTATAGGGGAAGCCGCCGTATCCCAAGAAGCCCGGCTCCGCGCCGTTGTCACGGATGAAAGTCTCGGCGATCTTGTCAAGCTGCATGGTGGTGACACCGGGAGCAACGTGCTTGCCGACTTCCGCCAACGTCTTGGAGACGAGGATCGCATTCTCTCTGAGAATCTCGATTTCTTCTTCGGATTTTATTCTTATCATACTCAAAGAACTTTTTGAGAATTACATTCCCGAACGGCCTTTAAGACGTCCGGTCTTCATCAAACCGTCGTAGTGCCTCATGAGCAGGTGCGATTCGATCTGCTGCAGAGTGTCGAGCACTACGCCTACAAGGATAAGCAGCGAGGTTCCGCCGTAGAACTGGGAGAACTGGTTGTTTATCCCGAACATCATCGCAAATGCCGGGAGTATCGCCACGATAGCCAGGAAGAATGATCCGGGCAGGGTGATACGCGACATGATTGCATCGAGGTAGTCGACAGTCTTCTTTCCGGGCTTCACTCCGGGAATAAAACCGCCGTTCTTCTTCATCTCCTCAGCCATCATGTTGGCGTTCACGGTTACTGCGGTGTAGAAGTAAGTGAAGACCACTACAAGGAAGGCGAAGATGAGGTTGTACCAGAATCCGGTATAGTCGCTCAATGTAGCCGCGAGCCCCTGGGAAGCGTCGAAACGCGAAAGGAGCAGCGGGAACATCATCAGGGCCTGTGCGAAAATAATCGGCATAACGCCGGCCGCGTTTATTTTCAGAGGTATATACTGACGGACTCCACCGTACTGACGGTTTCCGACCACTCTCTTGGCATACTGTACAGGTACTTTGCGCACTCCCTGTACGAGGGCGATGGTGGCAATGAAGATGAGGAAGAGAATCACAATCTCAATGAGGAACATGAGAGCTCCGCCATTGGTCTGGTTGAATCTCTGCGCAGCTTCAGCGAAGACCGCGAAGGGCAGACGTGCGATGATACCGACCATAATGATCAGGGAGATACCGTTACCGATACCCCTGTCGGTAATACGCTCGCCGAGCCACATCACGAACATCGTACCTGCCATCAGCACGATGGTTGCAAAGATGTTGAATCCGAAACCCTGTACTAAGAACGCATCTGCGGGCAATTGTGCGTGAAGGTTGGTAATGTACGCAGGTCCTTGAAGCAGAAGGATTACAATTGTCAGATAGCGTGTCCACTGGTTCATTTTTCTACGTCCGCTCTCCCCTTCTCTCATCATTCTCTGGAAGTAGGGGACCATCACACCCAGAAGCTGGATGACAATGGACGCGGAGATGTACGGCATCACTCCCAGCGCGAAGATGGAAGCGTTGCCGAAAGCGCCGCCGGAAAACATATCCAACAGACTGAGGAGGCCTGTGGAAGCCTGGGCCTCAAGTTCCTGCAGCTTGGTCGGGTCAACACCCGGAACTACAATGAAGCACCCGAGGCGGTACACAAGCAAGAGGAGAAAGGTGTATCCCAACCTTTTCCTCAGCTCTTCAATCTTGAAGATATTCTTGATTGTCTGTATAAATCTTTTCATCGGCCGCTTTTCTTATTAGAGTACTATAGCCTTGCCTTCGAGGGCCTCGATTTTCTCCTTGGCTGACTTGGAGAATGCATCGGCGGTCACTTCGAGCTTAGCAGTAAGCTCGCCGTTGCCGAGAATCTTCACCTTGTCGTTCTTGGAAACGAGACCGGCTGAGACGAGTACATCGAAATCGATTACACTGATGTTCCTCTTCTCGCTCAGTGCCTGAAGGGTGGAAAGGTTCACCGCCTTGTACTCCACTCTGGTGGGGTTCTTGAATCCGAATTTGGGCAGACGTCTCTGGATAGGCATCTGACCACCCTCGAAACCGATCTTGTGGTGGTAACCGGAGCGGGACTTGGCACCGTTCATACCGCGTGTAGACTGTCCGCCGTGACCGGAGCCTTCGCCCCTGCCGACACGCTTGACATTCTTACGGGAGCCTTCTGCAGGTGTTAAATTATGTAGTTTCATCTCTTTTACCTCTTAGAATTAGTTAATCTCTTCTACTTTTACAAGATGGAGAACTTTCTGAATCATACCGTTGGTCACGGGAGTCAGCTCTATCTCCACCGACTGGTGCATGCGGCGCAGTCCGAGAGACTCGAGGTTGGCTCTCTGTCTCTGGGTCGAACCGTTCTTGCTCTTTATCTGAGTAACTTTAACTTTTGCCATTGTCTTGCCTCCTTATCCTTTAAATACTCTTTGCATGGGGATACCGCGGACCCCGGCGACAGTATAGGCGTCGCGGAGCTCAACGAGGGCTGCGATAGTGGCCTTAACCAGGTTGTGAGGGTTGGACGAACCCTTGGACTTAGCCAGCACGTCCTGAACGCCCACTGACTCGAATACGGCACGCATCGCACCTCCGGCCTTCACTCCGGTACCGGGAGCCGCGGGCTTCATGAATACCCTGGCACCGCCGAACTTGGCCTCCTGCTCGTGAGGGATGGTCCTCTTGTTCAGAGGCACCTTTACGAGATTCTTCTTGGCGTCCTCTATGCCCTTGGAGATAGCTGTGGTAACTTCGTTGGCCTTTCCGAGACCATAACCTACCACACCCTTCTCATCGCCCACTACTACGATAGCAGCGAAGCTGAAGTGGCGTCCGCCTTTGGTTACCTTAGTAACCCTCTGAACTGCTACCAATCTGTCCTTGAGCTCCAGATCGGTGGTTTTTACTTTCTTAACGTTGATATCTGCCATAGTCTCTTAGAATTTAAGACCGCCCTCGCGGGCTGCGTCTGCCAAACTTTTAACTCTTCCGTGATAGAGGTAGCCTCCGCGGTCGAAGGAGACGGTGGAGATACCCTTCTCTACAGCACGCTCGGCGATGAGCTTGCCCACCAGCGCGGCCACCTCTGTGGCGGTCTTGCCCTTGACAGCCTCGGCAAGAGACTTGTCGTTGGAACCGGCGGACACGAGGGTGATGCCCTTGGTGTCGTCAATCACCTGTACGTAGATCTGCTTGTTGCTTCTGAATACGGACATCCTGGGCCTCTCGGGGGTACCGTTTACAACCTTGCGGATGCGGTAGCGTATTCTCTGTCTTCTCTGTATTTTAGTCATTGCCATATTCCTATCCTCCTAATTATTTAGCGCCTGCGGACTTACCGGCCTTGCGGCGGAGCTGTTCGCCTACGAACTTGATACCTTTACCCTTGTAAGGCTCGGGAGCGCGCATAGAGCGGATCTTGGCGGCTACCTGGCCGAGCAGCTGCTTGTCGCAGCTCTTGAGTACGAGAACAGGATTCTGACCTTTCTTCACAGGCTCAGCCTCAGCCTTGATCTCCGAGGGGAGCATGAAGTGGATGTCGTGAGAGTAACCGAGAGCGAGCTCCAGAATCTGGCCCTTTACCTCGACGCGGTAACCGACACCGATCAGTTCCTGCTTGATAGTGAAACCGGTGGACACTCCTGTCACCATGTTGTGAATGAGTGCACGGTAGAGTCCGTGCAGGGAACGGTGACGGGGCTGGTCCGTAGGACGTGTTACCGTGATTGTATTCCCTTCAACGGATACTTTGATGTCAGGATCAACTTTCTGACTCAGTTGTCCGAGCGGTCCTTTAACCAGTACCACATTGTCGGCGCCGACCGTTGCGGTCACGCCCTGCGGCAGGTGTACAGGCAATTTTCCAATTCTTGACATTGTATTCTTACTTTTTTAACATTAATAAACATAACAGAGCACCTCGCCTCCGACGTTCATATCCTTGGCTTCCTTGTCGGTGATGATACCCTTGGAAGTAGAGAGGATGGCGATACCCATGCCGTTGAGCACGCGGGGCATGTCCTCTACTCCGACATACTTTCTAAGACCGGGGGTCGAGACCCTCTGGATCTTCTTGACGGCAGCCTGCTTGGTAGCGGGATGATACTTCAGGGCTATCTTGATGGTGTTGTAGGGAGTACCCTCCACCAGCTTGTAGCTGAGGATGTAACCCTTCTCATGGAGAATACGGGTAATCTCCATCTTCATTTTGGACGCAGGAATCTCAACGATTTTGTGCTTTGCGAGATACGCGTTTCTGACTCTCGTCAGGTAATCTGCTATTGGATCAGTCATTTTGTTTGTTTTGTTTTGGTGGTTCGACGCCTTTCGGCGCCCGATATCCAATGGTTTATAAATTAATTTGTTTGATTTCTTCTACCAGGAAGCTTTTCTTACTCCGGGAATCAGACCCTTACTTGCCATTTCCCTGAACTGAATACGGCTGATGCCGAAAACACGCATGTAGCCTTTGGGACGTCCGGTGATGGAGCAACGGTTGTGCTGACGGCAGGGACTCGAGTTCTTGGGGAGTCTGTCGAGAGCGGCCCAGTCGCCGGCTTCCTTGAGAGCTTTACGTTTTTCTGCGTATTTAGCGCACATTCTCGCACGTTTCACTTCGCGTGCCTTCATTGATTCTTTTGCCATATCTTATTTACGATTTTTTGTTCTTAAAAGGCAGTCCGAATTCACGGAGGAGAGCATGGGCATGCTCGTCATTCTCTGTGGATGTCACAAAGGTTATCTCAAGTCCGAAAATCTTGGTAATCTTGTCAATGTCGATCTCGGGGAAGATAATCTGCTCCTTGATGCCGAGGGTGTAGTTACCGCGGCCGTCAAACTTCTCGTTGATACCGTTGAAGTCACGGATACGGGGAAGTGAAACGGCGATAAGCCTCTCGAGGAACTCATACATACGGGCACCCCTGAGCGTAACTTTAACACCGATTGCCTGTCCGCGACGGAGCTTGAAGTTGGAGATATCCTTTCTGGAATATGTGGTCACGGCCTTCTGTCCTGCGATGGCTGTGAGCTCCTGCTGGGCAACCTCGACGAGCTTCTTGTCGCCGGTAGCATCGCCGATACCCTGGTTGAGGGTAATCTTCACGAGCTTGGGCACCTGCATTACAGTTGCGAAACCGAACTCCTTCTGGAGCTTGGCCACGATTTCCTCTTTGTATTTTTTCTGGAGGTTAGGAACGTATCCTTCCAAGCTTACTTTCTGCTCCTGCTTGGCCTCTTCTACTTTTTTCTTTGCCATTATTTAATCTCCTCTCCTGATTTTTTAGCGTAACGGACCAGTTTTCCATTCTCGCCCATACGGCGGCCGATCCTGGTGGGACCTCCTTTTGCGGGGTCGACTACCTGGAGGTTGGAAATATGGATTCCGGCTTCCTGTTTGATAATTCCGCCCTGAGGATGCTTTGCATTGGGCTTGGTGTGCTTGCTCACCATGTTGACACCCTCCACGATGGCGCGGTCCTTCTTGGTGATGATCTCCAGAACCTTTCCGGTCTTGCCCTTATCGTTGCCGGCGTTCACGTAGACCATGTCTCCTTTCTTGATATGTAATTTCTTGTTCATGTCTGTACCTCCTATATATTAAAGTACCTCGGGTGCAAGAGAGACAATCTTCATGTAGTTGTCGCGCAGCTCACGGGCAACGGGGCCGAAGATACGGGTTCCGCGGACCTCGCCCTGGTTGTTCAAAAGCACGCAGGCATTGTCGTCAAAACGGATGTACGAGCCGTCGGCACGACGGATCTCTTTCTTGGTGCGCACTACAACGGCTTTGGATACCGATCCCTTCTTGGCGTCACCGCCGGGGATAGCGCTCTTGACAGCGACTACAATCTTGTCGCCGACGCTGGCATAACGGCGGCGGGTACCTCCGAGTACACGGATGCAGAGCACCTCTTTAGCACCGCTGTTGTCAGCTACCATTAAACGTGATTCCTGTTGTATCATTTTACTTCACTTTTTCTACGATTTCTACTAATCTCCAGCGTTTGGTCTTGCTCAGGGGACGGGTCTCCATGATGCGGACTGTATCGCCTTCGTCGCATGTGTTCTTCTCGTCATGAGCGACGAACTTGGTGGTCTTGTTCACGAACTTGCCGTAAATAGGGTGTTTTTCCTTAACCTTTACAGCCACGATGATGGACTTGTCCATCTTGTTGCTGACCACCACACCGATTCTTTCCTTACGTAAATTTCTTTCCATAGCGGTTACTCTTCTACTTTAGCCTGTTTTTCCTTTTCGGTCAGGATGGTGAGCATACGGGCGATGTCCTTTCCTGCCTTTCTGATCTTTGAGGTGTCCTCGATGGGGGAGACGGCATGGTTGAGCTTCATCTGCGCCAGGTTGGCCTTCTCGGTCTCGATGCGCTCGCGCAGGTCCTTGATAGACATTTCTCTGATTTCCTTGGGTTTCATTTCTTCTCCTCCGGTTTATTACTGTTCAACATAATCTCTGCGGACCACGAACTTGGTGGTTACGGGCAGCTTCTGGGCTCCGAGACGGAGAGCTTCCTTAGCCACTTCCATGGGCACGCCCTCTGCTTCTATGAGCATACGGCCGGGAGTGATAGGTGCTACGAATCCCTCGGGATTACCTTTACCTTTACCCATACGTACCTCAGCGGGTTTCTTCGTGTAAGGTTTGTCAGGGAAAACGCGAATCCAAATCTTACCTTCACGTTTCATGTAACGCACTACAGCCTGACGGGCAGCCTCAATCTGCTGACCTGTGAGCCATGCCGACTCTAGGGTCTTGATACCGAAAGAGCCGAAAGAAAGCTCAGTACCACGGTGAGCATTTCCTTTCATGCGGCCTTTCTGCTGCCTTCTGAACTTGGTTTTCTTTGGTTGTAACATTGTCTATACTTTTTGTAAGTCTATTATTTCCAGTCAACTAAATATAGTTCCCCCATTAAACGGGGCTGCAAAGATATTACAAATTCCTGTAACACCAAACTTTTTTGAAGATTTTTTAGAAAAATTTTTCAGCATTTTCGACCGGACTATTTGAAGGTCAACCTACGGGCGGTCAGCAGCTTAAGAAAATATAAACATTTTCAGGAGATGCGTTTTGGACGCGGATGCCGCGGCTTTGGCGGGGCAAAATATAAATATCTTCACATTTTTTAGAGAATCGCTGTTTTCAAAAGCCATACATAAATGAATTTGTAGTATCTTTGTGACACAAAAAATTACCTTTGGTATGAAGAACAACTTTACAAATGTCGAGAAAGCCTATGCAGGCTCAGTAGAACACAGATTTCCTACCAACATCCCTTACATCACAGTAGAGAATTTCCCCAAGCTGGGCAAACTGACAGCGTTCAGATTCCTGGAGTGGGCGGCAGAGCATCCGGACGGAGTCATCAGCCTTCCTACAGGCAAGACTCCCGAGTATTTTATCGCATGGGTCCAGAAAATCCTGAAAGAATGGGACACCGCAGAAGGAGCGGCCCTGAGGGCAGAGAACGGACTGCACACCACTAAAAAGCCCGATCTCAGAGGACTCCATTTCGTACAGATAGATGAGTTCTACCCCATCGATCCCAGACAGCACAACAGCTTCTACAACTACGTTCAGAAATACTACGTCGAGGACTTCGGTCTGGACGCATCGAAGGGCATCTTCATCAACTGCGAGCAGATTCCCCTCGTAGACGGCAAGCACTTCACCGAGGTATTCCCCGACGGAGTCATCGACCTGAGCCTGCGCTACCGCGACGCCAAGTCAGCCGCAGAGAAGATGAAACAGAAATCCATCTTCATGATTGACAACTGGTGCGCCGAGTACGACCAGAAGGTCAGGGACCTCGGAGGCATCGGATTCTTCCTCGGAGGTATCGGCCCTGACGGACACATCGCCTTCAACGTCCGCGGCAGCGATCCTCACTCCACCACACGCCTGACCCACACCAACTACGAGACCCAGGCAGCCGCTGCCAGCGACCTCGGAGGCATCGAGATCTCCCGTATCAAGCCCGTCATCACCATCGGACTGGAGACCATCACCCATAATCCCGACGCAGTCGCCATCATCTTCGCCGCAGGAGAGGCCAAGGCTCCCGTCGTAGCGGACGCTCTCGAGAAGACACCCTGCAACCTTTACCCCGCATCGGTGCTCACCAAGCTGCCCAACGCGCGCTTCTACCTTACTACAGGAGCGGCTTCCATGCTGCATGAGTCTGTTTATCATTATTACGCGGACTCACCCTGGTCCCAGGAGAAGACTGACCGAGCCGTTCTCGACTGCTGCAACCGCATCGGCAAGTACGGCGACAAGATTACACTCGAGGACCTCAAGGCCGACGAGTACTGCAGCATGATTCCCGACCTGAACGAGAACACGATACAGACCGTCATCGACTCTCTGACCAAGAAGATTGCCCGCGGTACCTCGACCTGGAGCAACCAGACCTTCTACTATACAGGTCCCCACCACGACGATATTCTCCTCGGCCTGCTGCCCCACATCCACAGGGTATCCCGCAACGAGACCAACGACTCACACTTCTCGGTAATGACCTCCGGCTTCAACGCCGTGACCAACCACTTCCTTATCGACGCCCTGAACGAGACCATCGGTTTCCTCGATGCAGGCAGAATCCAGATGACAGACTATCCCGACTTCTTCACCGAAGGCTGGAAACTCAAACGCGAGAAAGACATCTACCACTCTCTGATCAACGTTGCTTCCGGAAACGAAGAGGAGCGCAAGAGAGGCCGTTCACACCGCCTGGTCCGCGACTTCATCGAAATCTACGGCGTGAAGAACAAAGAGGAGCTGCGCGCCAAGATTCTCGACGTGATCGACGAGACCCGCCACAGCTATGACGGCCAGAAGATGTCCGCCGACATCCGCCTGCTCAAGGGTATGATCCGTGAGTTCGAGGAGGAGCTGGTATGGGGCTTCTTCGGAATCAAGAACGAGAACGTACACCACCTCCGCCTGGGCTTCTACACCGGCGACATCTTCACCGAGCAGCCCAACCGCGAGAGGGACGTAGAGCCTATCCTCCAGGAGCTGCGCGAGATCAAGCCCACCGTCATCAGCATCGCCTTCGATCCAGAGGGCAGCGGTCCCGACACCCACTACAAGGTACTCCAGGCCATCGCAGACGCCATCCGCGAATGGGGCAAGGAGACAGACCTGAGCAATCTCAAGATCTGGGGCTACCGCAACGTATGGTACCGCTTCCTTCCCTCAGAGGCAACACACATCGTTCCCGTATCGCTCAACGCCATGAGTGTGTTTGACAACGCGTTCTGCAACTGCTACGCCTCGCAGGTCAACGCCGACTTCCCCAGCTACATGCTCGACGGCAAGTTCAGCGACCTGGCAAAGATCGTCTGGGTGGACCAGCTCAACAAGGTACAGCACGTGCTCGGCAAGCCGTTCTTCTACCAGAACCCCAGTCCCAGGCTCAGGACCACACACGGCCTCCTGTTCTTCAAGGAGATGGATGTAGAGGAATTCCTCAAGTCCGCACGCGAGCTGCAGAAATCCATGACCAACGCCTAATAAGGCAGGGTCAGCAGACTGAAATACGGTGCGCCGGTCACACTTTAGCCGGCACACCGTATTTTTTAAATATATCAAGAGCCGCCTCGACCGTATCTTCGGACGGCGTCGTCATCGGCACACCGTTGCGGTTGTATACCGTGCCCATCCGGGCATGCTTGTTCTTCCCGATGTCATGGTAGGGCAGAAGTTCCACACATAGCGGAGGTCTGTCCAGAGAGGCCAGGAATTCCGCAGTCGCCCTGATATTGTCCTCTCCGGAATTCACACCATCTATAAAAGGTATGCGCACCAGATAGTCCGTTGTTCCTTCCGAAGCGAGCATCCTCATATTGTCAAGGACAATATCATTCGGAACCCCGCAGAAATACCGGTGCCTCTGCCGGTCCATCACCTTTATATCAATAAGAAAGAGCTCGCACCTGCGGGATACCTCCCGGACAAGCTCCGCGGGAGCGAAAAGGGTGGTATCCACCGCGCGGTGGAGCCTGTAGCCGTCATTCAAGGCCGCAGCCGCGACAAAATCCAGCAGGGAAAGCAGAGCATCTCTCTGATACAGCGGCTCGCCTCCGCTGAAAGTCACTCCACCGCCGGAAGTTTCGAAAAACGGGCGCTCCTTCAGGACCGCGGCGTAAATTTCCTCCATGGTGCAGAACCGGGCCGCCATCTCCACAGCCCCAGTCGGACAGACTGCGGCGCAGCTGCCGCAAAGACCGCACCGCTCAGCATCGCACTCTATGCCGTGGCCGCGGACAGGCTTCAGCGCCTGTCCGGGACAGACCTGCACGCATGCCCGGCACATGATACACCTCGAGGCGGCGTACATCCGGGTCTGACCGCTGGAGATGCCCTCCGGATTGTGACACCAGATACAGGACAGCGGACAGCCCTTGAAGAAGACGGTGACGCGGATACCGGGTCCGTCATTTATAGAATACCGCCTGATGTCGAATACCGGATACCTGACTCCGTCCATGGCCATGCCGCTAATACACCGCATTCTCCGTACGCGCGATGATCTCTTCCTGATAGTCCGCGCAGAGATCGTTGAAATAGTCGCTGTATCCGGCAACGCGCACCATCAGGTCGCGGTACCGCTCCGGATGTTTCTGCGCGTCACGCAGCGTGGCTGTATCCACGATATTGAACTGTATGTGATGGCCGCCGAGTCCGAAATAGGCACGGACAAGCTGCCCCAGCTTTCTTATGTCCTCGTCCTTGCTCACAATCTGCGGGATAAGACGCTGGTTGAGCAGCGTACCTCCGGAGAGGCTCTGGTCCAGCTTGCCGAGAGACTTCACTACGGCTGTAGGACCGTGGGTATCAGCCCCGTGCGAAGGGGATGTGCCGTCCGAGATGGGCAGCGAGGCATGACGTCCGTCGGCCGATGCGCCGAGCACCTTTCCGAAGTATATATGGCAGGTGGTGGAGAGCATGTTCATATGATAGCACGAGCCCTTGATATTGGGACGGCCTTCGATAGCCTTGTAGAGGTCATTGTAGACGCGTACGGCTATGGAATCGGCATAGTCGTCATCGTTGCCGAAGAACGGGGTATGGTTGACTATCCACTGACGCTCGTACTCGTAGCCTTTGAAATCAGCCTTGAGCATCTGCAGCATCTGCGCCATCGTGTAGCGTCCGTCCTCAAAGACATGCTTCCTGATCGAGGACAGGGCATCGGTGACAGTACCGAGGCCTGTGCACTGGATATAGTCGGTATTGTAGCGGGGACCGCAGTCATAATAGTCCCTGCCCTTGGCTATACAGTCATCGATGAGCACCGAGAGAAAAGTGGCGGGCGCGTACTTGGCGAACATACGGTCGATGTAGTTGTTGACCTTTATCTTCTCCAGGACGGCATACTCCAGCTGCTTTAGGAAGGCCGAATAGAGGTCCTCAAAATCCCGGAATGCCTCCGGGTTGCCGGTGGATATACCCGTCTGCCTGCCGGTAAGAGGGTCCCTGCCGTCGTTGAGAGTCAGCTCCAGAAGCTTGGGAACATTAAGATAGCCGGTGAGCAGATAGGCCTCCTTGCCGAAGGCTCCTACCTCGATACATCCGCTGCATCCTCCCTCCCTGGCGTCCTCCAGGCTCTTGCCCTGACGGACAAGCTCCCGTACATAGACATCCGGATTGAACAGGGAGGGATAACCGTAACCGAGACGGATAACCCTGCATGCGGCCTCCAGCAGCGCGTCGGAAGTAACGGAGCCGACATGCACCGAACATCCCGGCTGGAGGACATGAAGCTCGCCGAGCACCTCCAGGAGGATGTAGGACACCTCGCTCTCGCCGGAGGTACCGTCATACTTCACCCCGCCTATGTTGATATTGGTAAAATCATTGTATGTACCGCTCTCCTTGGCGGTAATGCCCACCTTGGGAGGTGCCGGGTGGTTGTTGACCTTAATCCAGAAGCAGCTGAGGTACTCCTTGGCCTGTTCCCGGGTGAGAGTACCCGCTGCCGTCTCCCTCTCATAGAATGGAGCCAGGTGCTGGTCGAAATGACCGGGGTTCATGGCGTCCCAGCCATTGAGCTCCAGAATCGTGCCGAGATGACAGAACCAGTACATCTGGACAGCCTCGCGGAATGTCCGCGGCGCATTCTCCGGGACCCACGTGCAGACCTCCTCAATATCCCGCAGTTCCCCGATGCGGCGCCTGTATGCCTCCTCTCTGGTCTCGCCGGACAAAGGTGTGGCCTTGAAGGCGGGACCGCCGGCAAGAGCCTTCTCTATCCTGGCAATCTGCCTGCGCGCCTCGTCCGCATGACGGTGAGCGAGGAGTATCAGGGCATCACAGGATATGGCCATCGCCGTCAGTTCGTCCTGTCTGTCAGTAGCCATGGGGTCGTTGATGAAATCCAGCTTCGTGAGCTGCTCCGCTATCCGGGCCTTGAAATCCTTCATGCCCATCCGGTACATCTTCCCGTCGAGGGCCGTATGGCCTGGAGCCCTCTGCTCCATGAACTCGGTGAAGACACCGGCCTCATAAAGCGCTCTCCATGTATCCGGTACATGGTTGAATATGCGGTCCCTCTGTGTCTTGCCCTTCCAGTAAGGGATCACCTCCCTGCGGTATTTCTCAATCTCGCGGTCGGAGATGTCATAATGCTGGATAGCGCGGCTGCGGAGCACCTTGAAGTCCTCCACCGAATGGCAGTTGAGCTCGGGGAATGTAGGCACAGCCTTGGGCTTAGGCCCTCTCTCCCCTACTATCAGCTCATTGTCACCGATATATATTCTTTTCTTGGCACAGAGGTTGTAGAAGTTCTTTGCCCGCATGACGGGGACGGGGTACTTTCCCCCGTTCTTTTTATAGAATGCAGTCTCAATCAATGCCCGCTCGATGGAAAGCGAAGGCACCGCATTGACAGACTGCTCACGCAGCATGTTTACCCTTTCAGTCATAGTATTGAGTTTAATAAACTGATAAGCATAGCAAATTTAGGATTATTCAACTATATTCGCAACACCAAAGTCATGAAAAGATACATTATCGCCACAGTCCTGCTGTTCACTGCCGCCGTCCTGAATGCCGGCGCGCAGGAACGTGCCACACCCAGACCGCGCGCGCTGCAGCAGGACAGTCTGCAGCTGATGCAGTACGTAATTGACGACTACGGTGACACCATCTACCTGGACGAGCTGGATCCCGCATACATAATCGCCAGACGCAAGGGCAAGGAGTGGAGAAGATACTACCGCCTTGTGCACAACTTCGCCAAGGCATACCCCTACGCCCTCGTGGCAGAGGAGAAACTCCGGGAAGCCGACTCCACCATCACCACGGACGGACTCCGCCGCGGCAAGCGCAACCGCTACATCAACGTGCTCCAGAAAGAGCTCTTCGAGACATTCGAGAAGCCGCTGCGCAACCTCACCGTCAGTCAGGGCAAGCTGCTGCTGCGGCTGATAGACCGCCAGACCGGAATCACACCGTACGAGATAATCAGGGGATACAAGAGCAAAGCCGCCGCCGGCTTCTGGCAGGGCATCGCAAAGCTCTTCGGCTCCGACATGAAGAAGCCCTATGACCCTGAGGGCGAGGACAAGGATACAGAGGAACTGGTCCAGATGTATCAGAAAGGGGAATTCAATATCCTGTACCGGTCGATTTTCGGGAAAAATCCCCCGGAGCCGGTCGTCAGGTCCCGGATGGACGTAGAGCAGAGATAATCTCCAGGCGCTCTCCGTCGAAGACAGCGTATTCCCCTCCGTCCGCCCAGCATCCCAGAACGTACATTCTCCCTCCGGAAGGGATATCCACCGACCCCGGCGTATGGTAGTGGCCGAAGATATAGTAATCTATCCTGCAGTCCCTGCCGAATGAATCTGCGAAACGGTACAGGGGTTCGTCCTTACCGCGGAAATAATAGCGGGACGAACGCTCCGGATCACTCTTTATCTTTCTGGAATGGGATGCCCAGGCATAGCCCAGCCCGAAAGCCCAGCGGGGATGCAGAGATGAGAACAGAATCTGCAGGAAACGGTTGTGGAACATCCAGCGTATGAAGCGGAAACCTCTGTCAGCACGTCCGAGACCGTCACCGTGCCCCAGGCAGAAGCGACGGCCGGCCAGCTCAGTCACATAAGGCTCCCGGACGACCTTAATACCCAGCTCCGACTCAAAATAGGAATAAGCCCACACATCGTGATTGCCCGGACAGAACCAGACCGGTATCCCGCTGTCCGTCAAGCGTGCAAGTGCTCCCAAGGCTCTGGTATGCCCGCGCGGTATCACATAGCGGTACTCATACCAGAAATCGAATATGTCTCCCAGTAGAAACACTCCTGCCGTCTCCCGGTCGGAGGCAAGGCTGTCCAGCAGTGCTGTAAACCTGGACTCCAGAGCCCGCCGGTCACAGCCGCTGACGCCGAGGTGCACGTCCGAGATGAAGTAATATTTCATCGGTTTACGCCGCCAGCTCGAATATGAAGCAGAATGCCGCAGCCACAACGCAGTACAGGGCGAACCAGCGCAGGCGTGCCTTCTGAACTATGCGTATCATCCAGCGGCAGGCGGCATAGCCCGAAACAAAGGCCGTCAGTGAGCCTAGTATGAGGGACAGATTCGATATGCCGGAGGACTCCGCCGCGAAATCACCTCCTATAAGCTGCAGGAACGCCTCGCCGAGAATAGGAATCAGAACCATAAGGAACGAGAACTGGGCCATCGCGCTCTTCCTAACCCCCAGCATCAGACCGGTTGAGATGGTGGTACCGGAGCGGGAAAGTCCCGGCATCACGGCAAAGGCCTGGCCGACACCTATGATAAAAGCATCCCACCAGCCCACCTCGCGTCCGGGCTCATGTCCCAGGGCAGCCGCCCTGCGGGCCTGGCGGTTGGAAAGGGTCTCGCCGAGAGTCAGCAGAACTGCCGTAAGCAGCAGCATACTGCCGACGATGATGAGACCGGAGCCGAAAATATCAGTCACGAAATCCTTGAAGAAGACACCTACGATAAACACCGGTATCATCGACACGCATATCTTCAGGAAATACTCGGTCTGCGGATTGTAACTGAACTTGAACACACCTTTGATGATATTCCATATTTCCTTGCGGAAAGCGACGATAGTACTGAGAACCGTGGCAGCATGTACAGCGACCTCAAAGCTGAGGTTCTCGGCGTCTATGCCGAAAATCGCCTTGAAAATAGTCAGATGACCGCTGCTGCTCACCGGTAAAAACTCCGTAAGTCCCTGGATGAGACCTAGAACTACTGCCTGAAACCATTCCATACCAGCTTATTTTTTCCTTTTAAAAACATTAATCGGCTTACGGCGCAGCAGCACCACCAGCTCAATGACAAAACCTCCGACTATCAGCAGCGGAGCGATGTACAGGCGTGAGAAACTGAAAAGAGCATAGTTGAACACATCCGGACTGTCCGCCCCTCCGCCCAGCAGAAGCAGATATCCGAGGACCATCACGACCAGGCCGATGATGAGATAGAGAACGTTCTCCCTGGGTATTGCAAATTTATTATCCATTGTAATTTATTTTATTTTCAATAATACAGTTCGTTCTTATTCAAGGATATCAGGCTTCTCACTCCAGCCGAGGTCGAGACCATGCAGATGAGAATGCCGAGAAGCACCACGACGGCCATCACCGCTCCGAGCAACATCGCGTCAAAGAGCGAGAACAGCTGATAGAACTCATTGCGGATGAGATACAGGGCTCCGAGGATGAAGACATCGGCGACAGCTCCGGATATCAGTCCCTGGAAAAATGCCTGTCCCACGAAAGGACGGGTGATGAAGCTTCTGGTGGCCCCTACCATACGCATGGTATGGATGGTAAAACGCCGGGCATAGACGTTGAGACGGACAGTATTGTTGATCAGTACCACCGATATGAAGAGAAGCAGCAGCACAAATATGCCCGCCACCAGTCCTATCCGCTCCAGGTTGGCGTTGAGAAGCTCCACCAGGGACTGCTGGTACACCACATCCTCCACGGACGGATTCGCACGGATAGCCGTCTCTATCACGGCCAGACTGTCAGTAGAGACATAGTCCGCGGCAACCTGCAGCTCAAGGGACACCGGGATAGGATTGACCTCGAACACATCCATGAAGTCGTCTCCGAGGACCTCCTTCATCTCCTCCACTCCCTCCTCCTTCGTGATTATTCTCACATCCTTGATATAGCCTGTCCCCTGCAGGTCATCGGCCAGGGAGGAGGCATCGGCCTCGTCCGCCTCCACCGAAAGGACTGCCGTCACTGTTATATTTTCCTTGAAATAATTTGATACTGAACGGGCATTGACCACGAGAACACCTGTCATTCCCACCAGGAAAAGTACCAGGCTGATACTTATCACCGATGAGAAATAGGACCTTAAAAGCCTGCGATACAGGATATTACTCTCGTTTTTAGCCATTCTTGCTCGACTCATAGAACCTTCAAAGATATAGAAAAAGATGATTATTTTAGATATTTTATTTGTATATTTGCCGAAAAGTCATGAAATGAAAGATCCCAAAAGAGTTTTATTCGTCAATTCCGAGATTTACCCCTACCTTCCCGAAACCACCATTTCTACCGTAGGCAGATTCCTGCCCCAGGGCATTCAGGAGTCGGGCAAGGAAATCCGGACATTCATGCCCCGCTACGGCTGCATCAACGAAAGACGCAACCAGCTCCACGAAGTAATCAGGCTCTCAGGGATGAACATGGTCATAAATGACATCGACCGTCCGCTGGTGATCAAGGTCGCCTCCATCTCTTCCGCAAGGATGCAGGTCTATTTCATAGACAACGATGACTACTTTCACCGCAAGGCCATCTATGTGGACGAGGACGGCAGCTTCATGGCTGACAACGACGAGAGAGCCATCTTCTTTGCCCGCGGCATACTGGAGACCGTCAAGAAACTCCGCTGGAAACCGGACATCGTACACTGCTCCGGATGGATATCGCACCTTATCCCCCTTTACCTCAAGAAAGCATACAAGAACGACCCTATATTCTCAGAGGCGAAGGTGGTCGTTTCGCTCTACAACGAGTTCCCCGACTGCAGCCTGGCTTCCGACATGAAATCAAAAGTGCCCGTGACAGGCATCAAGTCAAAGGACATAGAGCTGCTCAAGACCCCCACTGGCACAAATCTTGCAAAACTCGCAATCCAGTACGCCGATGCCGTCATACTGGGAGCCGAAGACGTAAGCGAGGAAATCACCGGCTATGCGGTCTCGCGGAAACTGCCTGTCCTGGACTATACCCCTATAGACCATCCGGAAGGCACATACATCCAGAAGTACAACGAATTTTACGACAAATTACTAGACTGACATGTCCTTGAAGACAGTATTTACAGCCCTCCTCGCAGCCGCTCTGTCAGTGGCTGCGGTATCGTGCATCGAAAACAACCGCGCAATGGGAGAGGGCCTTCTCCCTGAGGGTTATATCCCCGTAGTAGGCACACACACCTTCGATGTCCCGGTAACCAACCGCGTGAGCGATTCAGTACAGTCATTCAACTCGTCCAACATGCTGGTGGGGACGATGAGCGACCCCGTATTCGGCACAGTCATAGCCAACGCAGCCTCATACATCGTACCCTACTCCGATTCGACTGATTTCGGAGATGAGGCCGAGCTTATCGGAGCTTACCTTACCCTGTCCGTTGACTCCACCTATTTTCTGGAGAGCAACCAGGAAGGCATCCACCAGCGCTTAAGGATTTACAGGCTGAACCGGAGAATAGACAGCACCATGCAATTCTGCAACTCCCTGACGCCGGACATGTACGACCCCGACCCCGTAACAGTCAGCGACCCCGTAATCTACGGCAAGGGGAGCATCCGCATCGACCTCAAGGACGATTACGCCAGAGAGCTTCTGGCCACCACGAAGGAGGAATTCGAGGACATGGACCTTTTCCTGGACCGCATCCACGGACTGTACATTGAGATAGAAAAACCGCTCGGCAATCCATCCGGAGGCCGCCTCAACTACCTCAACCTGGGATATTCGACAATAAACCTTGACTACCATACCAAAGTCGAGAGAGCCAGCGGCGAGACCGTCGGCGTGGATACCACCGAATCATTCGTATTCGGGTACGTGACAGCCGTAAACAATTTCACAACAGGCTCAGCCTCCCTCGAAAGCGACAATCCAGGTGAATTTCTTTACCTGGAGGGGCTGTCCGGAGTCAAGCCCCATATCTCAGCTACCAGCCTTAAATCCATGATTGACGACTGGCTCCAGGAATCCGGTCTGCAGGATAAGAACGTAATCCTGGCCAGGGCCGAGCTCAAATTCCCTTATGAGATGCCGCAGGATTTCGAACGTTTTGACAAAGAGCATCCCCAGAGCATCTACGCCTTCACAAACACACCCTGGGCCACGGACACGCTAAGACAATTCTCCCCTCTGGAAGAGGTCTACAGAACAGACAATATCGGCAGCATCAACCGCTCCGAACGGTTCTACAGCATGGACATCACTGTCTACCTGCAGCAGCTGATGTCAACGGACGCCGCCGAGGTGGACAGGTCCATGGACCTGTGGATAGCCCCGATGTCTGAAAGCAGCAACAGCTACTACGACTCATCTGTCTACTACAGCATAGACAATCACAATTACAACAAAATCATCCTGAACGGACCGGCTGCAGAAAGAAGGCCGACCCTTACCGTCACTTACGGAATTCTGGAGAAATAAGGACGAGGCAGCAGTTATGCCCCCCGAAACCGAAAGTATTGTTGAGCGCAACCCGGACCTGACGCTTGCGCGCGTGATTGAGAGTAAGGTCCAGACGGTAGTCAATTTCCGGGTCTTCATGCGCGAAGTTGATGGTGGGAGGCACTGTCGATGAGTTCAGCGCATGAATGCAGGCCAGGGCCTCCACGGCACCCGCAGCTCCCAGAAGATGTCCGTGCATGGATTTGGTGGAGCTGATGGAAAGCCCGTAGGCAGAATCCCCGAAAACTGTCCTGACACCCTTGAGCTCCGCCACATCCCCCAGGGGGGTAGATGTCCCGTGCACATTGATGTAATCCACGTCCTCAGGTCTCAACCCGGCATCCTCAAGCGCCAGACGCATCACATTGGCGGCTCCGCTTCCATCGGGAAGTGGTGCCGTAATGTGGTACGCGTCAGCACTCATCCCGGCACCGGCGACCTCGGCATAGATCCGGGCTCCGCGCGCCAGTGCGTGCTCCCTCTCCTCGAATACCAGAACCGCCGAACCCTCGCCCATGACGAAACCGTCGCGGGTCGCGTCAAAAGGACGTGAGGCAGTCCTGTACTCAGCATTATTGGTGGAAAGGGCCTTGGAGGCATTGAACCCTCCGATGGAAGGGATGGTGACGGGAGCCTCCGCCCCGCCTGTAAGTATCACGTCCGCCTTGCCCAGCCTGATAAGATTAAGAGCGTCCCCCATAGCATGGGAGGACGAGGCGCAGGCAGATGTCGTGGTATAATTCGGTCCCGCAAAACCGTACCTTATGGATATCAGACCGGGAGCCATATCCGATATCATCTTCGTAATAAGAAAAGGGCTAAAGCGCGGGATGCAACCTCCCTCGCTATAACCCATTATCTCTTCTGTGAGGCTTCCTATGCCTCCGATCCCCGAACCCAGTATCACTCCGGCTCTGCTGAGATCCGTCTTCTCAAGTTCCAGCCCGCTGTCAGCCACCGCCTGTGCGGCTGCCGCCATCGCGAACTGGGCGAAACGGTCTATCCGCCTAAGTTCCTTGCGGTCGATACCGTGCTCCGAAGGATCAAAATTCTTTACTGTGCACGCAAACTTGGTCTTGAAGCAGGATGTATCAAAGGCCGTTATCAGTTCCGCACCGCTGGTTCCCAGGTCCAGATTGGAAAAAAACTCATCTACCGAACTGCCCAGGGGATTTATAGTGCCGATACCTGTGACGACTACTCTCCGCAGACCCATGCGCCAATTATTTTGTGTGCTCCTCGATATAGTCGATGGCCTCGCCTACTGTCGAAATCTTCTCTGCGGCGTCGTCAGGAATCTCAATATTGAACTTCTTTTCGAACTCCATAATCAGTTCCACTGTGTCGAGAGAATCAGCACCTAAATCATTGGTAAAACTTGCATTGCGTGTTACTTCACTTTCATCAACACCGAGTTTGTTGACGATGATGGCTGTTACATCTGAAACAATATCTGCCATGGTCTAAATTTTAGTTAATAATTAGTTGTTAAATTCAAATTTTCCTGCAAATGAACATATAATTTTTGAAATAATGAAATTTTTATGAACTTTGCAGGAATCCAAACCTATTCCCCGAAGATGGAAAGAATTCCAAATATCGTCATATTCGCCTCAGGTTCAGGCTCTAACGCAGAGAACATCATTAACTGGTCGAAAGACAGGGACACGTACCGCGTAAAAGGCGTGTTCTGCAACCGGAAAGACGCGTACGTCCTCACCCGCGCAGAACGGCTAGGAGTTCCTGCCTGGACTTTCAGCAGAAAGGAATTCAAGGACAATACCATAATATATAATGGTGAGGCAGCGTCCCTCACTGCCGTCCTTGCAGATCTCGACACAGACTGCATCGTACTGGCCGGATTCCTGCTGAAAGTGCCGGACTACCTGCTGGAAGCTTATCCCGAGCGTATACTGAACATCCATCCCGCCCTCTTGCCTTCATACGGAGGCAAGGGAATGTACGGGGATCATGTCCACAAAGCCGTCATAGCCGCAGGAGAGAAGGAGTCGGGCATCACCATACATCTGGCCGACAGCCAGTATGACCATGGCCGCATTCTATATCAGGCCAGATGCTCCGTCTCGCCGGAAGATACTCCCGAGACACTGTTCGAAAAAGTACATCTGCTTGAGCGGGCATACCCTGAAGTTATAGATAAATACGTAAATTCCTTCTGACTCTTTAAAAAGATCTTCACATCCAAGTCTCATGAAAAAGCGGCAGCATCACATATGCCGAAATGAAAGCATTTTTTAACATATAAAAAAGATGAAAGTAAAATTGTACCTGACATGCATGGCAACAGGATTGTCCATGCTGTTCCTCTTTTCCGCATGTGAGGAAAAGAACGTTCCAACAACGGAGTCACCATCAGTCACCCTGCAGGAAGCCGGGCCAATACCGGCAATAGGAGGAGAGTTCACAGTCTCCTACACAGTGGAAAACCCTGTCGGAGGAGCCGTGGTCAGTGCCTCCGTACCTTCTGAAATCACATGGATCAGCGGTATCGACTGCTCTGTGGACGGACAGGTAAGCATGACAGTCTCCGAGAATACGGAAGAACAGGAGCGCTCTGCTCTTATGACTCTTGCCTACACATATGAGGGCGGGGAGGTTGAGGAGTCGATAACCTTGACACAGTCAGCAGCCGAAGCTGAGGACAACGACACGACCTATATGGAAGCTACGGTAATCAGCGGCACCTATTATGCCGCTTCAGCCGAAATTCCTGTCAACCGTTTTGCATTCATTCTTGCCAGAACCGATGAACCTGTAGCAGCCGGTGAGGATTACTACCGGTTTGTGCTGTACTCCGACGAGGCTCCGGATGCCGGCATGGCTCCGCCTGCCGGAACCTACACTCTTTCCACGGGCTTCAATGCAGGCACGGTAGATGCTGATTCATCTTTCGCCGGCATAGGATCCGGCACTGCTTCACCCTATACCGTGGGATTTTCCGAATGCACAGTAACTATAAGCGGAGAGGGAGACTTATATGACTATGACATAAGGCTGACAGATGCAGACGGAATGCCGCACCGTATCTCGTACAGCGGTCCTGTCATTCTGACTGACGGTTCGGGAGAAGATGAGCAGAATTACACCAGCACATTTGACAGCGACTTTACAGCAGACCTGACAGAAGCGGAAGCTGTTGCTACATTTTTCGGCGATTACAGCAACTCAGGAACAAATAACTGGACCCTGATGATAATGTCCGACACCCAGGTTTTCTTTGCGGATATATACACCTCCTCTTCCTACAATGAGGACACAGGACTACCGGCCGGCCATTTCACTATGGGCACAGACTACGCAGAGAACACTTTCATACCAGGCTCTGATGCCAGCACATCCTCCTACACATACTGGCTTGGCACCTGCTTCTATCACAGACAGGGTTATGTGTCCTACATAGACCCAAAGAGCCTGATAACAGACGGCACGATAGACATAACCATCAATGAAGACGGCACATACACCATAGTGTTCAATTGTATAGACGACAACCCCACTGAGCCTCATACGATATCAGGCTCCTGGACAGGAGAACTGGGTTCTCTATAATATACAATACCCGCCGAGTTAACGCCCCGCAGCCCAGCACACCGGACAGCTGCGGGGCATTTCATATATGAACTGGGATCTGTCCTGAACCCATGGGTTTCCGGACTATACCAGCTTTCTGACTTTGGCGCAGGCTATGGCCTCTGTTATATTGCTTACCCCAAGCTTGCCGAACAGGGACTTGCGGTAACCTTTGACAGAATCTACAGATTTGAAGATGGTATCAGCTATCTCACTCATGGTAAAACCTCTGTTGGACAGTACTAGAACCGCTTTTTCCAAATCCGTAAGAGACTCCTGGAGACTTTCGTTCCATGTCATCATGTCCGGGTCATAGTACCATACTTTCGAAGAGGTTTCACTGGTTATAGTCGCTCTCAGATTGGAATCATCCGGTGCCCATTCCACCGAGCACAGAATAAGCCACAGTTCTCCGGTATCCGAAAGCGCCAGAGGTGTCCGCTTGTGATGGACCAGTCTCCACTCACCCATACGCGGACTTCGGATATGATAGTTATAAGACATACTGTACCGCATACGCTCGGATACCGGTACATTATTGTAGAGAAAATCCAGTGATGCTCTGTTGATCTCAATCAACGCATTAACCTCTTCCGGCTTACACTGTTCGAGAAGGAAATCGAAACCTTTGGACATGACGTCCTCCCGGGAACAGCCGCAAAGAAAAATAGGATTGTCCGAAACATACAGGAAGTTCATCTTACAATAATCCATTACATAGATTGACTGATAAGTAAGTCTTGATACCGCATCCAGCATCTCGAAATAGGACTGGACTTTGCTGTACTCCACATCGGAAACTCTGGCGAGCGGCTCGTTTCCTATGAGGAGGCCTGACATAGCGGCAGTTCTATTATAGTCACTCATAGTTAAAAGATGTTTTGGAGTAAAAGATTATATTAAGCAAAATTAATAAAATCACCATTTACTTCAAAATCTGTCAGAGAGTTTTGTATATTTGCGTGCCTCAAAGTCAGCCTTGATGAAAGAAGAAATAACCTATAATGAAGCCCTGAGCCTATCACGCAGGACCTCCACTGAGGAACTCTGCTCTATGGCCCGGAAAGTGAGTGCGGAATCCGCTCCCCGCAGGTTCGATCTGTGCTCGATCATCAACGCCAAGTCGGGCCGCTGCCCGGAGGACTGCAAGTGGTGCGCCCAGTCGGCACACTACCGTACCGGAGCCCAGGAATACGGGCTGGTATCCGAGGAAGAATGCCTGCGCCACGCCTCCGCCAACGAGGCTGCCGGCATCGGCCGCTTCTCCATAGTCACCAGCGGCCGCAAGCTCTCCGACAGGGAGGTGGACGAAGTCTGCTCAAGGGTCCGTTTCCTGCGCGGAAAATGCGGACTCAGCTTCTGCGCGTCCCTCGGGCTGCTCTCCGAGGACAGCCTGCGCAAACTATACGAGGCCGGAGTGACCAGATACCACTGCAACCTGGAGGCCGCTCCCTCATTTTTCCCCACCCTCTGCACCACCCACACCCAGGAGCAGAAGATACAGACCCTCGATGCCGCACGCCGCGTCGGGATGGATATCTGCTCGGGAGGCATCATCGGCATGGGCGAGAGCGAGAAACAGAGGATTGAGCTGGCATTTACCCTGAAAAAGCTGGACGTACGGTCCATTCCCCTGAACATCCTCTCCCCTATTCCCGGGACACCGCTGGAGAACATACCGCCCATATCGGAGGAGGAGATTCTCCGGTGCATTGCCCTTTTCCGCCTCATTCACCCCACGGCCTGGCTGCGCTTTGCGGGCGGACGCGCCAGACTCTCCCGCCAGACGGTGCTGGAGGCCATGCGCATCGGCATCAACTCGGCCATCGCCGGAGACCTGCTGACCACAGTGGGCTCGAAAGTAGCCGAGGACCAAGAACTTATCAAGCAAGCCGGATATGAACTCTAAGACCCCTGCCAGCCCCAACTTCGACACATTTGACCACGACCATCTGTGGCATCCCTATACCTCCACCATCAACCCCCTGCCCACCTACAAGGTGCGCAGCGCACGGGGCTGCCGGATAACCCTCGAGGACGGCATTGAGCTCATCGAGGGCATGTCCTCATGGTGGTGCGCCGTACACGGTTACAACCATCCGGTGCTCAACGAGTCCGTCCGCCGGCAGCTCGACAGCATGGCCCACGTCATGTTCGGAGGGCTGACCCATGAGCCGGCCATAGAGCTGGGCAAGCTGCTGCTGAGCATTGTCCCGCCCTCGATGAGCCACATCTTCTACGCCGACAGCGGTTCGGTGGCCGTGGAGGTGGCCATGAAGATGGCGGTGCAGTACCAGGTGGCCGCCGGACATCCCGACAGGACCAATTTCGTGACCATACGCACCGGCTACCACGGCGACACCTGGAACGCCATGTCGGTCTGCGACCCCGTCACCGGGATGCACTCCCTCTTCGGCTCAGCCCTGCCGGTGAGGTACTTCGCTCCCTCGCCCCACAGCCGTTTCGACGGGGGCTGGGACCCGCACGACATAGACCCGCTGCGGGAAATCATAGAACAGCACGGAAAGGACATAGCGGCCCTTATCCTCGAACCCATAGTGCAGGGAGCCGGGGGAATGCGTTTCTACCATCCCCAGTACCTGCGGGAGGCGGCCGCCCTCTGCCGGAAGCACGGACTGCTGCTGATATTCGACGAGATAGCCACCGGATTCGGCCGCACAGGGAAGCTCTTCGCCTGGGAACACGCCGGGGTGGAGCCGGACATCATGTGTGTGGGCAAGGCCATCACCGGAGGCTATATGACCTTCTCGGCGGTGCTGGCCAATGACCTGGTAGCGGATACTATATCCTCGCACGACCCGAGGGTATTCATGCACGGACCCACTTTCATGGGCAATCCCCTGGCCTGCTCCGTAGCCATAGCATCCACCCGCCTGCTGCTCGAGAGCGGCTGGCAGGAGAAGGTGCGCAGGATAGAGGCACAGCTGAGGGAAGAACTGGCTCCCGCCCGCCGGATACCGTCGGTAGCGGACGTGAGGGTGCTCGGAGCCATAGGAGTACTGGAGATGAAGCAGCCAGTGGACATGGCCTGGATGCAGAAGCGCTTCGTAGAGGAAGGCATCTGGCTCAGACCCTTCGGGAAGCTGGTGTACACCATGCCGCCCTTCATCATTGAACCCGGGGAGCTGTCCGTGCTGACCTCCAGGATGCTGAAAATAGTAAGCGAAATACCCGGATAACTATTGATGCCGCTGATCATGGAGACAAACAGAGCTGTTTACGGAAGTTATGCCGCCGAACTCGAACGGCTGAAAGCCACGGGGAGCCTGAGAGCTCTGCCGCGGGCCGAAAGCCGGGGCCGGTGGATCAGCCGTGACGGCCGCAGGATGCTCAATCTCTCCTCCAACGACTATCTCGGCCTGGCCTCGGAGCGGAGTCTGGCGGAGGAATTTGCGGACTGCATTCATTCTTCCTCCTCCGGCGGGGGCTGGCTGTCCCTGTCCTCCTCCTCATCCCGGCTACTGACCGGCAACCATGAGGCATACGGGGCACTGGAAGAGCGGCTGGCCGCCATGTACGGCCGGGAGAGCGCCTTAGTGCTGAGCAGCGGCTACCACATGAACAGCGGGGTGCTGCCGGCACTCTGCGACCGGAGAACCCTCATCCTGGCGGACAAACTGGTACACGCAAGCCTCATCGACGGCATACGGCTGTGCGAGGGGCGGTGCATACGGTTCCGGCACCAGGATTACGCCCAGGTGGAGAGCATCTTAGAGAAGGAGGCCGGAGCGTACGAGCGCATATTCATCGTCACCGAGAGCATCTTCAGCATGGACGGGGACCTCGCCCCTCTGCAGCGGCTCGTGGAAATCAAGCGGAGGTGGCCGTCAGTGATGCTCTACGTGGACGAAGCCCACGCCGTGGGAGTACGCGGGGCCAACGGGCTCGGCCTCGCGGAGGAATGCGGCTGCATCGGGGGCATCGACCTGCTCTGCGGTACCTTCGGCAAGGCCCTGGCCTCCGTAGGAGCATACGTTGTCTGCGACCGGGTGATCAAGGAATATCTGGTCAATAAGATGCGCACCCTGATATTCACCACCGCCCTGCCTCCGGTCAATGTCGCATGGAGCCTCTTCGTCATGGAGCGGCTGCAGCAGTTCGGAGGACGCAGGGAACATCTGAACAGGATATCCTCTGAGGTACGGAAGGCATTCGCCCTGCGCGGGATGCAGATGCCATCCGGAAGCCATATCATACCGATGATCATAGGCTCCAGCGCCGATGCGGTGCTGCGGGCCGAAGACATGCAGCGGCACGGATTCTATGTACTGCCCATCCGTCCTCCTACGGTCCCGGAGGGGACTTCCAGGCTGCGGTTCTCGCTGACCGCTGCTCTCGAGGATGAGGACATAGCCAAGTTGATTGAATATGAAACAGGTTTTTCTGAGACGAATTGAGGGGGCCTCCGACCTGCTGCTGTTCTTCGCAGGCTGGGGCGCCGAGCCCGGTATGTTTAAGTACGATGAATTGACTGACGGAAGCGGAACCAGCGATGTGATGATGTGCTGGGACTACCGCGACCTTGACTTCGACGCCGGAGTGCTCGAAGGCTACAGCACCACGAGGGTACTGGCATGGTCGATGGGAGTCTGGGTCGCCGGCCAGGTGCTGTCCGGACTGGACATGGCACCGGGCTACAGGGTGGCCGTCAACGGCACACCCTTTCCCATACACGACAGCCTGGGCATCCCGGAGGCCGTGTTCGACGGGACGCTGGCCATGTTGTCCGAGAGGACTCTGAATAAGTTCCGCAGGCGGATGTGCGGCTCAGCCGAGGCTTTCGAGAGACTGATGAGCTGCTCTCTGTCCAGGACACTGGAAGAGCAGCGGGAGGAGCTGGATGCCCTCGGAAAGGCAGTGCGCGGCAGCAGGCCCCGGCCATTTGCCTGGACCCATGCCGTGGCCGGGCTGGAGGACATGATATTTCCGGCCGCCAACCAGAAAGACGCGTGGGCCGCTGCAGGAGTGCCCGTGAGCGTGCTCGACATACCGCACTGGAGCAAAGACATCCTCAGAAAACTTATCTACGTGGACAATACATGGACAAACAGCTGATACGCACACGTTTCGCTAAGTCCATAAGGAGTTATGCGGAGTACGCCCAGGCTCAGACGGTCATCGCCTCGAGGCTGTGCTCGCTGCTGTCCGCAGTACTCCTGGAAGAGCCGCGGAGGGTGCTGGAAGTCGGCTGCGGAACCGGGACATTCACCAGGCGGTTCCTGAAGCAGTTCCGGCCGGAGGAGATGGTTCTCAACGACATCTGTCCGGAGGTAGAGGAGGCGCTGGCCGACCTGCTCACGCCCCAGGCCGGTGAGAGCACTCCGAAGATATCATTTACTGCCGGAGACGCCGAACTGTGCAGCCTGCCCGGAGACCGGGATCTGATAGTCTCCTGCTCTGTCCTGCAGTGGTTCGAGGACCCCGGAGCCTTCATCGCCCGCTGCCGGACGCTGGTGCGCGGGGGAGGCTGCATCGCCCTGACCACCTTCGGCCCTGACAACCTGCAGGAGGTCACCGCTGTCACCGGTACGGGACTGAGCTACCTGCCCTTAGGGTGGCTGCACGGCCTGCTCGACGAGGCAGGGCTGAGGACGGTTCTGGCGGAGGACGAGCATCTCACCCTGAATTTTCCTTCCCCCACCGAAGTCCTGCGCCATCTCAAGCACACCGGAGTCACCGGTGTCACCCGCACCTCCTGGACCCGGGGACGGCTGGCTGAATTCTCCGCAGAATACTCCTCCAGATACGGAGCCGGCGACGGAAGCGTACCGCTGACCTACCACCCCGTATACCTGATAGCAAGAAAGTAATTTTCATACAGTACCACCTCATCATGAAAGACAACGTATACTTCGTAAGCGGAATCGACACCAACGTCGGGAAAAGCTACGCCACAGGATTCATCGCCCGTACCTGGAACTCAGAGGGCAGGCGTACCATCACCCAGAAACTCATTCAGACAGGGAACACAGGCATGTCGGAGGACATAGAGCTGCACCGCAGGATCATGGGATGCGGCCTGCTGCCCGAGGACCGCGAGGGACTGACCATGCCCGAGATATTCTCCTACCCGTGCTCTCCCCACCTGGCCGCCGAGATAGACGGACGCCAGATCGATTTCTGGAAGATACAGAAGGCTACTGAGGAGCTGGCCGGCCGCTACGATGCCGTACTGCTCGAAGGTGCCGGCGGACTCATGGTGCCGCTGACCCGCAAGCTGCTGACGATAGACTACATCGCATGGAAACGCTACCCGCTGATCTACGTCACCTCAGGACGCCTGGGCAGCATCAACCATTTTCTCTTAGGGCTGGAAGCCATCCGCGCCCGCCGCATCCGTCTGCACACCGTAGCCTACAACCTCTTCCCCCGCGAGGAGGACGACCGCATCAGCCGCGACACCGAGGGCTACATCCGCGACGTGCTCGCCCGCGAGTGGCCGGATACTCAGTTTGTCACCGTTCCGTTACTGGAATAACAGTGTACATCCTGTAACGATTTTGAAATATTTTTGACGGTCTGTTTATATTTTTAAGTATATTTGACACGATAACTTATTTTTATTAATCATAACACTTACATTGTATGAAGAGGCCATCTTGTCTTTTACTGCTGCTGACAGCAGCCCTGTCCCTTTTTACCATCTCCGCATGTAAGGAGAAGATTGAACCCGCCGAGCCGGCAGCTCTGACACTTGACCCTTCGGAAGAAATTGTTTTCGATGCCGAAGGCGGTACAAGGACTGTCACAGTTACTTCCAACCGGGAGTGGACTGTCGAGTCCGGACAGCCCGACCATTTTTCCGTTCAGAAAGTGGATAACGGGACATTTACCATCACCGCCGCACCCAATGAAAGCGTAGAGGCGGTTCCCGCTGTGACTATCACCGTAACAGCAGGTGAAGGAAAGGACGACACTATCTCCAAAACTCTGACTGTAAGCCAGTTGGGCCGCGAAGCTCTCATCCTGACGGTTACAGTCGAGAACATCACCGCCACCTCCATGGACATGACCGTTACACCATCAGTCGACACGGCCCGGTACTACTACGATGTCATCGAGAAAAGCGTCCTGGATGAACATCACTCCGGAGACCTCGCAGTCTATATGGAAAATATGATGGCCGAGGCCATCAGCAGTTTCGGAAGCCTCGAAGCTGCCCTTGAGGCCCTGTGCGACACCGGTATTCAGAAATACACCTTCGACAGCCAGAAGCCCGAGACAGAATACGTGGCATTTGCCGCAGGACTGGATGATGAGGGCAAAGTATCCTCGGAGATAGCATCAGAGCTGTACACCACTCTCGAGATGCCCGGAACCTCTTTCGAGGTGGAGTTCAGCAACACCACTTACGACGGAACCGACTACAAGGTAACTCCCAGCAATGACACCGTATCCTATTACCACTGCGTACGCCCGGTTGCCGAATATGAAGGACTCTCCGATGAGGAATTGCTGGAGGCCATCATCGCGGAGGACTCGTTCGTCATCCCCTTCTACTCCACTACAGGAGTCTCCGAATACGTAAACGAACACCTCAACCTGGCCGATACGAAGTACATGGTACTGGTATTCGGTATCTCGGGCGGATACTACGAGGTCGTGCCCACTACGGATCTCTTCAAGTTTGAATACAGCACCATACCGCCCGAGACCGATCCCAAGGACTGCACTTTCAAGTTCGACTTCACCAACATCACGGCAAAGAGCGCTGACGTAAAGATCACTCCCTCGGATGAGCACGTACCCTATATCTACGACCTGATCGCCGAGGAGGACTACGAGGCCTTCAAGGATGATATGGCCGGATATGTCGCCGACTACATTGAGAACAATATCACCAGCATCGACTATGCCCGCTACGACGGAGAACAGAGCTACATGTACTACCAGACACTCGAGCCGGGCACTACCTACTACAACTGGGTAGCCTGCATCGACGCCTACGGCAACCTCATGGCCGACGTGGTGATCAGCCAGCCGTTCTCCACAATACCCAGGCAGGAAAGCAGCGCAACCATCACTGCAGTAGTGAACAAATACTTCGATGGAGACGAGCTGTACAGGCTGTATCCCGAGGACTATCCTGACGGACAGGGCAAGGCCTATGTGTCAGTGACATTCACCGCCAGCGAAGACGCCAAGACATGGTACGGCGAGATGGTGGAGGAAGACCCGGACGACCCTACATCGGCCATCTCCGACCAGGAAATAGCAGAAATCCTCAACTACAGCGGTTCCTGGTGCCCTACGGGGAAGCTTTACTGGGCCAACTGGGACAAGGAACACACCATCCTGGCAGTAGCCATCGGCCCTGACGAGAACTACAGCAAGGTATTCCGCCTCACAACTACCTTTACCAAGGAGGGCGCCAACGACATCTCAGAATTTGAGAAGCCCGTAAGTCCCTGGTCTGCCGGACCTGCAGAAACAGGAGTGGACAAGCCGGCCTATATCCCTAAAGTGGTAATGTACAGGTCCGCTGAATCCGTTGAAAGAAAGACCAGATAGACACAGCCATGAAGACAACCCGTATCAGCAGACTGATTATCTTCTGTGCACTCCTGCCTATGCTCCACGTACTGGCAGGATGTATGGACAAAGAACTGCCTAGACCGGTCATATCCGTCCAGGCACCTTCTTCTCCGGTAGGCCCGGAAGGAGGAGTGCTTGCACTGGCCGTCAGCGTGACCAACCCTGTCGAGGGTATAACGCTTGAGGCAGCATGCTCCGAGGAGTGGTTCCATATCAACTCCGTAACCAACAGCATGATGACTGCAGCCATAGATGAGAACGGCTCTGGCAGGGAAAGGACCGCAGAAGTGACCTTTACCTACAAAGGAGCAGACCCGGTAACTGTGACTGTCGTGCAGTCGGATACTCCCGCGCCGTTTGTCATTACCGCCGGGGACGCTTACTACGACACTCTCGGCGTACATGTAACACCGTCCGATCCGGCCATAGCCTATGTAGTAATGGCCATGCCCTCGGATGAGTTTGACGCTGACAATGCCGCAGCATGGACAGTGAATTATGTGCAGAATATAGCAGACCTCAACGGAATCACTTTTGAGGAAGCTCTCAGCGCCGTAACGTACCGTGGAGAGCAGGATGCGGCAGTCTACGGACTTTACCCCAACACAGAGCACACTGTCTTTGTCTACGGGACAGACGGTTCGGGCAATGCACTTACAGACATCGTCACGGTCACCATGGAAACACTCCCGGTACCCGACGGCAAGCCGAGCGGATGCACCATAGACATCACTGTCTCCGGCATCACCGACAACAGCGCGGCCGTGACATTCTCGCCCTCCAGCCAGTCAGTATTCTACTACTATGATGTGCTGGATGAGGCCGGCTACAGTGCCGTCAGCAAGGACTGGAATGCCTACATCTACAACTATATGACCTCAAGGGTAATCGAGCCTCTGACACTAGAGCAGACCATAATGATCGTCTGCGCCTCCGGAGAATACACCCAGAACGCCTCCGGCCTGCAGCAGGAAACCAAGTACTACGCCTGCGCCGTAGGAGTGGATATGTCAGCCCTCACAGTCACGGATGTCGCTGTGAAAGAATTCACCACCACTAAATTCATGGAAATCGATTACGCGCTGGACTTCAAGGTCGGGGACGTAACTTCCAGAACAGCCGTCGTGACCGCCCAGGCCAAGGACGCAAGGGCTTTCTATTACTGGAACGTGATGACTGCCGGCCAGTATAAGGAACTTGGCGGAAACGAGGAGACCATCAGCCAGTGGTTCCTGGATATGATGGACGAAAGAAGGATCGAGCAATACGGAGAATATGCGTATCTTATTCCACTGGAAGATTACATCTACTTACAGTGCACGCGTGGAACCGAGCCGGATGAATACTCATTCACATCCCTCACCGGCAGCACCGAATACTACCCCTACGGTTTCTGGGTAGAAGAGAGCACCGGCAAAAAAGCTTCCGTGACATCCTTCGGAACGCCTTTCACAACTCCCGAGACAGTAGAATCATCCGCGACTGTGACGGCAGAAGCCATCCTCACAGACGGAGATGACTGGAAAGAGCTCAACCTGATGGCTTTCGGGCATTACGGAGGATATGCGATACTGGGAGCGGAGCTCACTCCCAGTGAGGATGCCGTTAAATGGTACTCGAACATATACGACGTCTCCCAGCTTTCCTACTCGGACGACGAGCTTGTAACCTCACTCCTGCAGCAGGGATTCTACAACAAGGAACGTTACCACCTGTCCTACGGAGCCGAGTGGGATAAGGAATACGTCATCCTGAGTGTTGCCGTAGATGCCGAGGGCAATGTCGGCCCGCTGCACAAATGCCGGATTACCGCAACCAAGGAGAACGCCCTGCCTAAGGAACGCATCCCTGAACTCTTCCCCGAGGATTTCTAGATGCACCGGACCAAAGGGAAACGACCGTAAAGCAAACGGGGCCGGACGGACTGCATTGAGTCTTCCGGCCCCGTTCCTGTTATTACCGGACTGCGGGACCCATCCTGTCGGTGAAGAGAATACCATCCAGATGGTCGGTCTCGTGCTGGAAAATTACCGCCGTGTAGCCGTCCACAGTATCGCGGACCTCCGACAGAGTCTCCGGGTCAGTGTAGCGGATGACTATCTGCTGCGAGCGCTCGACGTCACCGGCTATATCGGGAATGGATAGGCAGCCTTCAGGGCCTGTCTGCTTCCGCTCGGAGAGATACTCGATGTAAATGTTGGGATACACTTCGAACGGATATCCGGGCTTGTCATAGCGCATTACGGCC
>DHKFR23501__coassemble_830_pt1 | contig 34128 bp, 25 predicted proteins | sample DHKFR23501__metabat2_low_PE_038 | metagenome-assembled genome bin DHKFR23501
CGGCCACAGGTGCCTCTCGCGGACATGCTGCAGTTCCTCACCTTCCGAAGGTGAGCGGAAATGGCCGGAAAACAGCCCACCTTCCGAAGGAGTGGCTAATACCCGAATGCTGCGAGCTTCCGCTTGTCGTCCCGCCAGTGGGGGTCGACTTTGACGTAGAGCTGGAGGAAGACCTTCTTCTGGAAGAAGTCCTCCATGTCGATGCGGGCCTGGGTACCGACACGTTTCAACGAGGCTCCGCGGGCGCCGATGAGGATGCCCTTCTGGGAGTCGCGCATGACGTTGATGACGGCCCGGATGTCATAGCGGTCGCCCCGCTCCTTGAACTCCTCGATGACCACCTCTGTGCAGTAGGGAATCTCCTTGTCGTAATTGGTGAGGATCTTCTCGCGGATGATCTCGGAGGCGAAGAAGCGGAGGTTGCGGTCGGTGAAGAAATCCTTGTCGTACCAGGGCTCGCCTTCGGGCAGCAGCTCCACGATACGGTTGAAGATGGGCTCGAGGCCGAAACGCTCCTGAGCCGAAGCGGCAAAAACCTGGGCGCGGGGCACGGCTGCAGACCACTGCGCGGACAGGGCAGATACCTTCTGCTGGTCGCTCAGGTCGATCTTGTTGATAACGATGAGCACGGGGCAGTCCACACTGCACAGCCGCTCGACGTACTCCCGGTTCTTGTCCCACTTCTCCACCACATCCGTGACATAGAGGATCACGTCGGCATCGCCGATAGCCGTGTCCACATACTCCATCATGCTCTGCTGCAAGGAGTAGGACGGCTTGAGTATACCCGGAGTGTCGGAGTAGACTATCTGGTAGTCGTCCCCGTTGACTATGCCCATGATACGGTGCCTGGTGGTCTGGGCCTTGGATGTGATGATGGAGAGGCGCTCCCCGACGAGGGCGTTCATCAGCGTGGACTTACCCACGTTAGGGTTGCCTATGATATTGACGAAACCGGCGCGGTGCGGATTACTCATAGAAATTGAGTTTGAGCATGGTCACCTCCTCGTCGCTGAGGAACCTCCACTGGCCGCGGCGCAGGTTCTTCTTGGTAAGCCCGGCGAAATAGACGCGGTCGAGCTTGCGTACCCTGTAGCCGAGGGCCTCGAACATACGGCGGACGATGCGGTTGCGGCCCGAATGGATCTCTATGCCCACAACACTGCGGTCATCCCCATTGTAAGCCACCTCATCGGCGTATGCGGGACCGTCCTCAAGGTCCACTCCCTGTACGAGCCGGTCCATATCCTCGGGCCTGAGGTTCTTGTCGAGGGTCACCTGATATATTTTCTTCTTCTGGAATGAAGGATGAGTGAGCTTCTCTGCAAGCTCTCCGTCGTTGGTCAGCAACAGCACACCGGTCGTGGAGCGGTCCAGCCGTCCTACGGGGAAAATACGCTCCGGGCACATCTCCCTGCTGATAAGCTGCATCACGTTCTTCTCGGCATGGGGGTCACTCATAGTAGTGACGAAGTCCTTGGGTTTGTTGAGCAGGACGTAGACCTTCTTCTCGCCGCGCAGACGCTCTCCGTTGAAGCGGATATCGTCCTGGGCGGGATTGACTTTCACTCCCATCTCCGTAACCACCTCACCGTTGACCGTCACCAGGCCTGCAGCGATATATTCATCTGCCTCGCGGCGGGAACATATTCCGGAATTGGCAATAAATTTATTGAGACGTACCAGTCCGTCATCCTCCTTCACCGCTGCGGGTGCCTGAGGTACGCGGGGTCTGTCCATTCCGGGACGCTCCGAACGGATACGGTGCTCAAAACTACGGTGTTCCGCTGTTTGACGATCCGGACGCTCTCCGTCCCTGAAAGGCCTGCCGCCCTTGCCGTGAAATCCCGGCTTCTGTCCCGCTCCGGGCTTTCCGCCGAATCCGGGCCTGGCTCCATATCCGGATCTTCCACCTGAACCGGGCCTGCCGCCGCGGCCTCCTGTCCTGCTGTCACTGCGGTATCCGGGTCTGTTCCCGTGTTCCGGTCTGCCTGCATGCTGTCCTGGTCCTGCGGACCTGCGTGGGCCCGATACCGGCCTCTCACCGGAAGTCCTGTTGTAACCTGTTGTCCTGTTGTCTTTGCGGTCCTGCCCCTCCCGGGTCTCCGACCGCCTGATGCGTGGTCTCATGTCGATAACTGTCTGTTTTTATTCAAAATTGTGGTCGCAAAGGTATGTCAATCGAAGATAATTTCCTATTTTTACATCTGCAATTTAAATTCAATTTCTTAAACGTGTGAAAGTCATGAAGAGGAGAACATCTGCCCGGCCCCGCCGCAACCGCAGCCTGACCATGGCCGCCGAAAACATCGACATGGCGCTGAGGGCCGTCAAAGCCAACAGACTCAGGTCGTCCCTGACCATTGCCATCATTGCCCTGGGGATCACTTCCCTGGTGGGCATCCTGACCGCGGTCAGTTCGATGGATGCCACCCTAAAGGAGGCATACAGCCGTATGGGAGCAGGCATCATCAACATCCGCTCACTCTATTCCATACCCTCCGACATGCGCCGCATCCGCAATTCCCGCGAGATATCCCGGGCCCAGGCCGAACGCTTCGCGGACTACTACAGGACGCCTGCCGCCGTAACGCTGTTCACTACCGTCCTCTCCGGCACCAGGGCCGAGGCCGGACAGAGACGCACCAACCCTACTGTCGACGTCATCGCCACGGACGGCGGCTATATGAAATTCAACATGCTGGATATCTCCTCAGGGCGCAGCCTCTCCGCCGCCGACGTGGAGGGAGGCAGATTCTATTGTGTCATCGGGGACAATGTGGCCCGCACCCTCTTTGATGAGCAGCGCGACCCTGTGGGCCAGACGGTACATATCTCCGGGCACAGCTATATAATAATAGGTGTCGCCGCCCCCGTCGGAAACAACGCAGGAGGCAGCATGGATGACAACATCCTGGTACCCTACACCAATGCTCTGGCCAACCTGGCATCCTCCTCCCCAGATTTCACCATCGGCATCCTTCCCGACCCCTCAGTCAGTCCTGAGACAGCAGCCACCGAGGCCGAGATGACTTTCAGGGCTGTCCGGCGGCTGGCACCCTTCGATGACGCGGACTTCCGCATCACCCGCAGCGAGGCGGTCATCGAGGAGCTCGACTCCACGATGCGCACCCTCACGATAGCCGCCATCGTCATCGGCCTGGTAACCCTGACCGGAGCAGCGGTGGGACTCATGAACATCATGCTGGTGTCTGTCCGCGAGCGAACCCGCGAGATAGGCACGCGCAAGGCTCTGGGAGCCGCATCGAAACGGATCAAGGCACAGTTTCTGATGGAATCGGTAATCATCGGCCAGACCGGCGGCCTGATAGGCATCGTCGCCGGCATCATCATCGGCAATATCATCGCCGCAGTCATGCAGGCTTCATTCATCATCCCATGGCTCTGGATGCTCCTGGCCATCGCCCTATGCATGGCCGTCGGCATCCTCTCGGGCTACATTCCCGCAAAACGCGCCGCCGCCCTCGACCCTATCGAGTGCCTGCGGTATGAATAACTGTCCCCGGCAGAAGTCTAAAGCAGCGCGAGCAGCGCATCGACATCGGCCGTGACAGTAGCCCAGTCAGTGACGAAGCGGATTACGCTGCGGTGGTCGTCGAGGTGCTCCCAGAGAGAGAAAGTGACCTGACCGCGGAGACTGTCTACGACCGTGTTGTCAACGATGACGAAAAGCTGATTGGTCTGAGGAGGAGCGAGAAAACGGTAACCCTTGGCGGTCAGTCCCGCGGCCAGACGGTCGGCGGCGGAGAGAGCTGCCTTGCCCACACGCTCATAGAGACCGTCGGTGAAAAGGGCTGCGAACTGGACACCGAGCAGACGGCCCTTCGCCAGGAGTGCTCCGCGCTGCTTGATGAGTGAGAAGAGGTTGCCTACCAGACCGGGTCTGGGAACTACGAGGGCCTCCCCGAAGAGGGCTCCGCACTTGGTGCCGCCTATATAGAACATATCGCAGAGGGCGGCAATATCTTTCAAGGATATATCATTGCGGTCAGAGGCAAGGGCATAGGCCAGACGGGCTCCGTCCAGATACAGCGGGATGCGGAACTCCCGGCAGACGGCGGCCATCTCCCGGAGCTCAGCCAGGGAGTACAGACCGCCCTGCTCCGTGGGATGGGTGACATAGACCATGCCTGGCTCGACCATGTGGGCATAGTTCTCGTCGGCCCAGTAGGCACGCAGATATTCCCGGACCTCAGCCGCACGCAACTTGCCTCCGTCGTGGGCGGGCAAGGCCAGGACCTTGTGCCCGGTGGCCTCGACGGCTCCCGACTCGTGATGGTTGATGTGGCCGGAGACGGGCGAGATGACTCCCTGACAGTGGCGGAGCACGGCGCAGGCCGAAAGGGCATTGACCTGAGTACCTCCGATGAGCAGATGCACCTGGGCTTCGGGTGCACCGCAGGCCTCCCGGATTCTATCAGCGGCAGCCTTGGTGTACGGGTCGTCCCCGTAGCCCATACTCTGCTCCATATTGGTGCGGACTAGGGCCTGCATCACCTCCGGGCAGGCGCCCCGCATATAGTCGTTCTCGAAGTTCAGCATGATCAAAACAGTTCTTTCTTATGTATATCCTTGACACGCAGCTGGATGTTGGCGATGCCGCGGTAGTAGTTCTCAGCGATGGAATAGCAGATGTCCACAGGATTGCCCGCATGCAGGTGCTCGAAGTGCTCGGCGCGGTTGAAGGCTATCGCCGATATATGGCGGTAAGGCTCGTCCTCCTGTATCAGTTCCAGTTTCATGTGTCCGTTCTCCGAACCGACGAGACGGCCGTTACCGTTGTCGTAGACATTCTCCGTTATGAACACCGGCGAGAGATTTCCGGGGCCGAATGGCTGGAACTGCTTGAGGATACGGAAAAACTTAGGCGTTATCTGCTTGAAATCCAGATATGTGTCGATGAGCACCACCGGAGTGAGGATGTCCTCGGTGATCTTGGCGGCCACGACCTTCTCGAATTTCTCCGCGAACGGTTCCAGATTTTCCTTCTTGAGCGTCAGGCCCGCCGCATACATATGACCTCCGAAATTCTCCAGATACTCGGAGCACTCCTCGATGGCTTCGTAGAGGTCGAAGCCGGCGATACTGCGGGCAGAGCCGGTAATCAGGCCGTTGGACTCGGTGAGAACGATGGTGGGGCGGTAGAATGCTTCCACCAGTCTCGACGCCACAATACCCACCACGCCCTTGTGCCACTTAGGATCATAGACGACGGTCGACTTGCGCAGGGGATAGTCCTTGGAGCGCTTGACGAACTCTATCGCCTCGCGGGTAATCTCCTTGTCCACGCTCTTGCGCTCCTTGTTGTGGGTATCGATGGCCTTGCCGATGTTCTGGGCCTCCTCGTCATTGCGGCTCACCAGCAGATGGACGGCCGTGCGGCCCGACTCCATGCGGCCCGCGGCATTGATCCTGGGACCTATCTTGAATACAATGTCATCGATGGTTATCTTATGGTTCTCCAAGCCGGAGAGCTTAATGATCGAGAGCAGGCCCTTGCTAGGAGATGTGTTGAGCCGCTCCAGGCCATAGTAGGCCAGAATTCTGTTCTCTCCTGTCATCGAGACCAGGTCAGCGGCTATGCTCACTGCCACCAGGTCCAGGAATGACTCCACCCAGGCGAATGGAAGGCCTTTGCGCAGGGCATAGGCCTGAACCAGCTTGAAGCCTACTCCGCAGCCGGAAAGGTCGTCGAACGGATAACGGCAGTCGTGCCGCTTGGGGTCCAGGATGGCCGCGGCAGGCGGGAGGGTCTCGTCCGGAAGATGATGGTCGCAGATGATGATGTCAATACCTTTCTCCGCGGCATAGCGCACTTTCTCCACGGCCTTGATGCCGCAGTCGAGTGAGATTATCAGGGTGTATCCGTTGTCGTATCCCCAGTCGATACCCTTGTACGAGATACCGTAGCCCTCGTCGTAGCGGTCGGGGATGTAGTATTCGACGTTGGGGTTGAAATTGCGTATGAAAGTGTACATCAGGGCTACGGCGGTGGTGCCGTCCACATCGTAGTCCCCGTAGATGAGGATATGCTCCTCGGAGGCTATGGCCTTCTCGAGACGGTCAACAGCCCTGTCCATATCCTTCATCAGGAAGGGGTCGTGAAGTTTCGAGAGGTCTGGTCTGAAGAACTCACGGGCCCGCTCGGCTGAAGTGATTCCTCTTTGCACCAAGAGGTTGGCGAGGACCTGGTCAATGCCCAGCTCAGAGGAGAGGGCGCGTACCAGGGCGGGGTTGCCCTGTTCCTTAACTATCCATTTTTTTTCGATTGACATGACCGCAAATTTACAAAATTTATTGTATGGTGAAAATGTTTCTTAAATTTGCCGTTTGAACTAAACATACCAAAATGGAAAATATAGAACTGAACGAACAGGAGCAGAACCGGCGCGAAGCGGTCACCAAGCTCAGAGAACTCGGGATAGAACCATATCCCGCAGCACTTTTCGAAGTCAACACCACTTCTTCAGAGATAAAGGACAAATACGATCCGGAGAAATGTCCGTTCCCTGAAATATCCATAGCCGGCAGGATGATGAGCCGCCGTATCATGGGCGCCGCCTCGTTCATCGAGCTGCAGGACTCCGAAGGCAGGATTCAGGTCTATATCAAGCGCGACGAGATCTGCCCCGGCGAGGACAAGACCATGTACAACACCGTCTTCAAGAAGCTCCTCGACATCGGCGACTTCGTGGGCATCAAGGGCTACGCCTTCATCACCCAGACCGGCCAGCTCTCCATCCACGCCAAGAGCCTGACCGTCCTCTCCAAGTCCCTGAGGGTACTCCCGATAGTCAAGGAGAAGGAGGGCGAGGTCTACGACGCATTCTCCGACCCCGAGCTCCGCTACCGCATGAGGTACGTGGACCTGGTGGTCAATCCCCAGGTAAAGGACGTCTTCGTCAAGAGGACCCGCATCATACAGACCATGAGGGAGTACTTCAACTCCTTCGGCTACATGGAGGTCGAGACCCCCATCCTCCAGCCCATACCCGGAGGCGCCAACGCCAGACCCTTCATCACCCATCACAACGCCCTGGACATCCCCCTGTACCTGCGTATCGCCAACGAGCTCTACCTCAAGAGGCTGATCGTCGGAGGCTTCGCCGGCGTCTACGAGTTCGCCAAGGACTTCCGCAACGAGGGCATGGACAAGTCCCACAACCCTGAGTTCACCTGCATGGAGATCTACGTGGCCTACAAGGACTACATCTGGATGATGGAGTTCGTGGAGAACCTCCTCGAGAAAGTGGCTGTGGCCGTCAACGGCAGGACCAACATCACCATCGGCGGCAACGAGATAGAGTTCCGCAAGCCCTACCGCCGCCTGCCCATGCTCGAGGCCATCAGGGAATACGCCGGAGTGGACGTACGCGGCATGGACGAGGAAGCCCTGCGCAAGGTCTGCGCCGACCTGCACATCGAGGTGGACAACACCATGGGCGTAGGCAAGCTCATCGACGCCATCTTCGGCGAGTACTGCGAGAAGCATCTGATCCAGCCCACCTTCATCACCGACTACCCCTGGGAGACCTCGCCCCTGACCAAGCGTCACCGCAGCGATCCCTCCCTCACCGAGCGCTTCGAGCTCTTCGTGAACGGCAAGGAACTGGCCAACGCCTACAGCGAGCTCAACGACCCCATCGACCAGCTTTACCGCTTCAAGGAGCAGCTCAAGCTCAAGGACAAGGGCGACGACGAGGCGATGTACATCGACATGGACTTCGTCCGCGCCCTCGAGTACGGCATGCCCCCGACATCCGGCCTCGGCATGGGCATCGACCGCCTCACCATGTTCATGACCGGAGCGCCTTCCATCCAGGACGTGCTCTTCTTCCCGCAGATGCGTCCCGAGAAGAAGCCCGCCGCCCAGGACAATACCGAAGCTTCCACGGCAAATGAAAAATAACCGGCACGACCCGGAAATCATCACCTCCCTCCAGAACCCCCGGGTCAAGGAGGTGACGGCCCTACAGAGCAGCTCCTCTCTCCGCCGGGAGAAGGGGCTGTTCGTCGTGGAGGGGCTCCGGGAGGTGGAGCGCTGCCTGGAAAGCGGCTTCCGCCTCCGGTCGGTGTTCTATTGTCCCTCCGTCTGCCGGCACGTCCCGACTCCTTCCGAAGGAGTGAGGATATTCGAGGTCTCCGAAGCGGTATATGGGAAAATGGCCTACCGCGGGGGCACTGAAGGAATCCTCGCGGTGGTCTGCGGCAATGCGGGGGACCGGTCGCTCGAGGCCCTCGACCGCACATTGTCCGAAGACACCTCCGCCCCCCTCATCGTCGTCGTCGAGTCCGTCGAGAAGCCCGGCAACCTCGGGGCAATGCTCCGCACCGCCGACGCCTCCGGAGTCTCCGCCGTCCTGGTCTGCGACCCGCACACCGACCTCTACAACCCGAACCTCATCCGGGCCAGCCTCGGTGGGGTATTTACCCGCAACATCGCCGTCTGCTCCTCGGAGGAGGCCATCGCCTGGCTCAAGGCCTGCGGCATCAGCATCCTCACCGCCCAGCTGCAGGACTCCGAGCTCTACTACGACACCGACATGACCCGCCCTACCGCCCTGGTATTCGGCACCGAAGCCGACGGCCTCACCGACATCTGGAGACGCGCCGCCGACGCCCACATCCGCATACCCATGCTCGGCCGCATCGACTCGCTCAACGTCTCCGCCTCCATGGCCGTCCTGTGCTATGAGGCCCTGCGCCAGAGGCATACAGCCGGAGGTTTTTGAACCCAAACCACATCACCCGACCACCTGATGACAGACCTGACACACATTCCGGTGAGTACACCGAATTGCCACGAGAGCGGCACACCCTCCCACCGCCGTCTCGGCCTGATCGGCTGCCCCATCGGACACAGCCTGAGCCCGGCTCTCTTCCGCGAGCATTTCGCCTCAAGGCCGGACATCCTGGAACACTGGAGCTACGACCTGATCGAGCGCAGCACCTTCGATGAGGCATGGAAGGCCTTCCTGCAGGACTACGAGGCCGTCAACGTGACCGCACCATTCAAGGAGAACGCCTTCCGTGCTGCTGACTCACATGATTACTCCTCCCTCCGCTGCCGGGCTTCCAACCTGCTGATCAAGACCCAGAACGAAGGTGTAAAGGCGTACAACACTGATTTCGAAGCGGTTGTGAAGATTCTACAGCAGGAACTCCAACGGACAGCCACTGCGAATACTGCAGCAGAGGCCGTAGAAAAAGCCGGAAGACATAAGGTGCTGGTAATAGGTTGCGGAGGAGCCGGCAAGGCAGCGACAGCGGCAGCCCTCGAGGCCGGCATGCAGGTCTTCCTCTGCAACAGGACTGTCAGCCGGGCACAGGAATTTGCGGGCTACCTGCGCAGATACGACCCGTACGGCCACGGCTCCGTCACCTGCATCACGGAAACAGACCTGCTGGGCAGCGGAGCATCGGGACTGTCCCCGGAACTTGAAAAAGACATACGCAGCACCCTACCGGCAGACACCTGGCAAACAGCACACATCAAAGAAGCCGACATCATAATCTACACCCTGCCCGGTCCCTCCGACATCCTCACACACCTGCTTTCCTCCACCCCGGACATCTTCTCCGACAAAACCCTCCTCGAGGCCAACTACAAGGACCCCGTCCTGACCTCCGTCCCCTGCCGCCGCTACATCTCCGGCCTCACATGGCTCCACCTCCAGGCCCTCACCACCTACCGCATCGCCATCGGCAGGTGACCTCACCACTGACTCCATCCCACCCCTGCCCCTCCGGAAGAGTAGAGATTTTCCCCCTATCAACGACTCCTTCCGAAGGAGTGGATTCTCAGGCTGACGACTCAGTAAGTAAATTACTATATAGCAACGTATTGCTATTTTACGAGTCCTCAGCAAGGCGTTTTAGCAAGGCGTTTTTACGGTCTACTGCAGGAAATACAACTGTTATTATCCTCAACCTCATTGCATTAACAGATCTATTTTGCCGCCCGATAACTTACAGGTAGCGCCCACCTTCCGAAGGTGGGCAGAAAACGCAGGAAATCGTCTCACCTTCCGAAGGTGGGACAGGTACGGTGGAAGGAGAAACACGGCTACATGGGGCTCTGAAGGCGGTGGCGCATTTACGCACCTTCCGAAGGTGGGCAGAAAACGCAGAAAATCGTCTCACCTTCCGAAGGTGGGACAGGTACGGTGGAAGGAGAAACACGGCTACATGGGGCTCTGAAGGCGGTGGCGCATTTACGCACCTTCCGAAGGTGGGCAGAAAACGCGGAAAATCGTCTCACCTTCCGAAGGTGGGACAGGCACGGTGGAAGGGGTACATGCAGGAATGTGGCACCACAACGGCACCGAGTCGCGGGATTTGCTGCCGTTGTGGTGGGAGGGCGGAGGAGAGCGGAGAGGACGGAGAGGGCAATGCCGCAGATCAGATTACCGCCCGCCGGCCTTCTCGTCCAGACGCAGCTCCGGATGGCGGTCAGAGGAGCGGCTGAGCAGCACGGACACCACTATCGCGCAGACAGCCAGGCCGATGAAGAAGTACTCGGCGACTACCGGCGAGGAGGCGCGGTCGATGATGTGACCGACTACTATCGGGACGGTGAACAGTCCGATGTTCTGCACCCAGTAGACGAGGGAGAAGGCCGTACCCAGCCGGCTCTCGGCGATAATCTTCGGAAGCGAAGGCCACATGGCTGCCGGCACGAGGGAGTAACCCAGACCGAGCACTCCGATAGCGATAAAACCGAAGGCCGGCACGCCCGGAGCGAAGGCCACGGTCAGATGCGCGAACAGAATCATGGCCGACCCGAGGATCATGATCTTCGTACCGCGTCCCACCCGGTCCACGACGGCTCCGAAGAGGGGCGCGAACACCAGGGTAAAGAAAGGTATCATGGCCACCATCACCGAGGCCACGTCGCTGTCAATGCCGAAGCGGGGCATGAGGATGGCGGTGGCGAACTTGCGGAAGGACACCACGCAGCAGTAAAAGAATACGCATAGCAGGGAAATCAGGATAAAATGCCGGTCGGTAATGACTTTCAGCACGTCCCGGAAACGAAAGCGGTCCTCGGCCGAAGAACCGGCATCGGATGCTCCGGCGGACACACCGGCAGCAGCCGCCCCCCGCCTGTCCGCCCCATAGTCCATCGCCACGAACAGCCCCCACAGCACCAATGCCCCGAGCAGCAGCACCATCCCGACCACAGCCGGCTTCGATGTCTCCGAGAACGGAATATACCCCTCCAGTTCCACAATCCGCGGCACCACTATCAGCGCCACGGCAGTACCCAGACGGGCCAGGGCGAGCTGCAGTCCCATGGCCAGGGCTATCTCCCGGCCCTTGAACCATTTGGCTATTGCCCTGTTGACCGTCACACCGGCTATTTCGCTGCCGAGTCCGAACATCGCGCACCCGGCATACGCCAGCGACAGCGACGGCTTGGCGAACACCCCTGACAGCCACGCACACAGCCGGCTGCCGGCAAAACTCTCAGATATAGCGTATGTTATCAGCGCCGCCCCTCCTACCATCAGCCCAACGAATATCGAGCCGGTCAGCCTCACCCCCCAGCGGTCCAGCAGCATACCGCAGATGATAAGTCCGCCGAAGATGCACAGCAGGGAATAGGCGCTCCGGTAGAAGCCGTAGTCGGCCATGGACCAGCCGAGGGCCACCATAGACGGGTCCTCGAACTCCTGATTGATGGTCGAGAAGATGTCGTCGAAAAAGTACGACGCGAACATCGGCAGGGCAAGACACAAGAGGGCCACCCATCGGATGGCCCCCGTATCTTTCAGAGTCTTGAAAAGCTTACTCATCTTTCTTCACCACATTGGGCAGTTCCAGACCATAACCCTTGCGACGGTCCTCAGCCTTGAGCAGGAAGCTGAAGATAAAGGCTAAGATACCGAACGATGAGAATATAATCATAGGTGCGAGATAGCCGCCGGTCGACTGGAGCACTTTGCCGATAAGCAGAGGCACTAAGCAGAGACCGATGTTCTGCACCCAGAAGATGAGGCAGTAGGCGCTTCCGAGTATCTTCTCGTCGATGATCTTGGGCACCGAGGGCCACAAGGCTGCCGGCACGAGGGAGAAGCTGACGCCGAGCACGGCGATAAGGGTAACAGCCAGCCATTTATGAGGATAGAGCGGCAGCACGAACGCAAACGACAGGTGGCATACGATCATGATTATCGCTCCGAGCATCAGCATCGTGGCACCCTTGCCCTTGCGGTCTAAGAAGATACCGAGCAGAGGTGTGAGGCACATGGCCAGAATCGGGAAGAAGCTGAAGAGCTGGGAAGCAGTGGCATTGTCCACTCCGAGGGTCACCTCCAGATAGTTGGGAGCGTATCTCTGGAAGGGGAAGATAGCCGAGTAGTAGAGCACGCAGAGCAGGGCCACCAGCCAGAACATCTTGCTGGAGAATATCTTGCCTAAGTCGCGGATATGGAACTCATCCTCGGGTGACTTCTCCTCCGTAGCCATACCAGCGGCCACCAGCTGCTTGTCGAACTTGGAGTCCATCACGGAGAAGACTATGTAGTTGATCAGGCCGATGAGCAGGAGGACGGTGCAGAAGCCCACGGGAGCCACCACCGAATGGTCAAAGCTGTTGGAGATGATGGGCGCCAGCCACATGACGGCGAACACACCGAGACGGGCGATAGCCATCTCAAGGCCCATTGCGAGGGCCATCTCCTTGCCTTTAAACCACTTGGCTATGGACTTGGACACCGTGGTACCGGCCATTTCGCAACCGCAGCCGAAGATCATGAAGCCGAGGGAGGCCATCTTGGCGCTGCCGGGCATGGCTGTCCACCAGCTGTCGAGCCAGGCATTGAAGCCCGTACCCTGGAACCACTCGCTCACACCCACGAACTTGATCGCGGCGCCGAGCACCATCAGGGAGGCGGAGAGAGTTCCGGTAAAGCGGATACCCATCTTGTCCAGGATGATACCGGCCAGAATCAGGAAACCGCACACGTTCAGGATATATTCGGATGCCGCGTATGTTCCGAACGCACCGCTGTCCCAGCCCCTGGCCGACTCGATCAGGGATTTCAGAGGGGACATCACGTCCACGAACATATATGCGAAAAACATCATCAGCGCAATGAGAATCAACGCTGTCCAACGGGCTACAACACTGTCGTTGAGCATTTTTGCCATTTTTTCTTGCATGTGATCTAGAGTATTAGGATTAATTCGGGTCAAAAGTACGAAAAATAATGCTATCTTAGCAGTCCGAAATTAAAACAATCCGATTATGTCACTGAATAAAGTCCTACTTATAGGAAACGCGGGAAGGGATCCCGAGATCCGGCACCTGGAAAGCGGCACCATGAACGCCACTTTCTCCCTGGCCACCACCGAGAGGTACAGGGACCGCAGCACCGGAGAGATGAAAGAGCAGACCGAATGGCACAACATCGTGTGCTGGAGAAACTTAGCAGAGATAGCAGAGAAGTACGTCAAGAAAGGCACGCAGCTCTTCATCGAGGGCCGCATCCGCACCCGCTCCTACAACGACAAGGACGGCAACACCAAATACATGACCGAAATCCTCGCCGACAACATGCAGCTCCTCGGCCGCAAGGCGGACAATCCCGGCAACCAGGGCGGCGGCTACTCCCAGGGAGGAGGCTACCAGCAGCCCTACCAGCCCCAGCAGCAGGGAGGATGGCAGCAGCCCCGGCAGAATTTCCAGTCCCAGCAGCAGAACTGGCAGCAGCCTCAGCAGCCCCAGCAGCCCCAGGGGTACAATGCCCCCGTACAGACAGCCCCCGCCGCAGAATCCTTCGGAGGCGCCGAGGAGGGAGACGACCTCCCGTTCTAGAACATTGTCCTGAAACAACAGAAGAAATATCATGAGCAGCAATACAGCAAAAGTAGACGTCGTCCTCGGCCTCCAGTGGGGAGACGAGGGCAAGGGCAAGATAGTGGATGTCCTTGCACAGAAGTACAATATCATCGCCCGCTTCCAGGGCGGTCCCAACGCGGGACACTCGATCCATCACGGAGAGAGCAGTTTCGTACTGCACTCCGTCCCCTCGGGCATTTTCCGGGAAGGCACCGACAACCTCATCGGAGGCGGTGTGGTCCTCGACCCCATCATCTTCCGGCAGGAGTGCGGGGAACTGGAGAAGCTGGGCGTCCCGGTAAGGGAGCGCATCCGCATCTCCAAGAAGGCCCACCTCATCACCCCCACCCACCGCATCATCGACGCAGCCTCGGAGGCCTCCAAGGGCAAGTCCAAGATCGGCTCGACCCTAAAGGGCATCGGCCCCACCTACATGGACAAGACCGGACGCAACGGTCTCCGCGTAGGCGACATCCTCGCCCCGGACTTCCAGGACCGCTTCGAGGCCCTGAAGAAGAAGCACATAGCCTTCCTCAAGCAGTTTGACTACGCCTACGACCCCGACACCAACGTGAAGGAGTGGATGGCCGCCGTGGACTACCTCCGCACCTTCGACCTGGTGGACGGCGAGTACTATATCAACAGCCGTCTCGCCCAGGGCAGCAGCGTCCTCGCCGAGGGAGCCCAGGGCTCGATGCTCGACGTGGACTTCGGTTCCTACCCCTTCGTGACCTCCTCGACCACCATCTGCCCGGGCGCATGCCTCGGACTGGGAGTGGCCCCCTCATCCATCGGCCACGTCTACGGCATCTTCAAGGCCTACTGCACCCGCGTGGGCAGCGGCCCCTTCCCCACCGAGCTCTTCGATGAGACCGGAGAGGAGCTCCGCCGCCAGGGCCACGAGTTCGGCGCCACCACAGGACGTCCCCGCCGCACCGGCTGGCTGGACATGGTCGCCCTCAAGTACGCCATAATGCTCAACGGAGTCACCGAGCTGATCATGATGAAGGCCGACGTGATGGACACATTCGACACCATCAAGGTGGCCACCGGCTACATCGTGGACGGCAAGCCCCAGGACACCGTGCCCTACGACACCTACGCCGAAGTCACTCCCGTATATCAGGAGTTCAAGGGCTGGAAGCAACCTCTCTCGGCCATCCGCGACGAGAAGGACCTTCCCGCAGAGTTCAAGGAATACATCGCATTTATCGAACAGCAGACAGGAGTGCCTGTAACCGTCATCTCGCTCGGCCCGGACAGGGACGAGACCATCTTCAGGAGATAGGCCATGTCCCTGCTGGAGAAAGTCAACAGCCCCGAGGATATCCGGGGCTTTTCTGTCAAGCAGCTGGAGACCCTCTGCAGCGAGATACGGCAGTACATGATCGGATGCTGCGCCACGAACCCGGGCCATCTGGGCTCGAGTCTCGGCGCGGTCGAACTGGCCGTTGCCCTGCACTACACCTACAACACCCCTACTGACAAGATCGTCTGGGACGTGGGGCACCAGGCCTACGCCCACAAGATCATCACCGGCCGCCGGGAGCAGTTCCGCACCAACCGGACCTACGGCGGCATAAGCGGTTTTCCGAAAATGTCCGAGAGCATCTTCGACTCTTTCGGCGTAGGACACTCGTCCACTTCTGTCAGCGCAGCCCTGGGCATGGCCACGGCAGCCAAACTCTCCGGCAGCGGTGAGAAGATAGTGGCCGTCATCGGAGACGGAGCCATGACCGGCGGACTGGCCTTCGAGGGCCTCAACAACGCCGGCGCCATGAAGACCGACATCCTGGTCATACTCAACGACAACCACATATCCATCGACCACGGCCGCGGAGGACTGCACGACTACCTGCTCAAGATATCCACATCGGAGACATACAACCGCATCAAGAACCACGTCTGGGACACCATAGGATCCACCCGCCTGCGCCGCTGGGTCCAGAAAGTGATGTTCAGCACCAAGATGGCCATCTTTCGCAGCGGCTCCCTCTTCGAGTCCTTCGGATTCCGTTACTTCGGAGCCATCGACGGCCACGACATCGGCCAGCTGACCACCACCCTCGCCTCCCTGCGCAACATCAAGGGTCCCAAGCTCCTGCACGTCATCACCAAAAAGGGCAAAGGCTACCGTCCCGCAGAGGAGGACCAGACCGTATGGCACGCACCCGGCACCTTCGACCCCGTCACCGGCAAGCGCAGCATCCCCGCGGGACCCACCGCCGCCCGCTACCAGGACGTATTCGGAGAGACCCTCCTGGAGCTCGCCAGGGCCGATGAGAAGATCGTCGCCGTCACCCCCGCCATGGCCTCCGGCTGCGGCATGAACATCATGATGAGGGAAATACCCGAACGGACCTTCGACGTAGGCATCGCCGAGCAGCACGCCGTCACATTCTCCGCCGGTCTGGCCGCCGCGGGCTACCTCCCCTTCTGCAACATTTACTCCTCATTCATGCAGAGGGCCTATGACAATGTAATCCATGACGTAGCCCTCCAGCAGCTCAAGGTCGTCTTCTGCCTGGACCGCGCCGGTCTGGTCGGAGAGGACGGAGCCACACATCAGGGCGTATTCGACATGGCGGCCTTCCGTCCCATACCCGGGCTTGCCATCGCCTCCCCCCTCAATGAGCTGGAGCTGCGCAACCTGATGTACACCGCCTCCCGCCCCTCCTTCTGCGGTCCTATTATAATAAGGTATCCCCGCGGAGCCGGAGAAGGCATCCGATGGAGAGATGCGGAGCCCGAGGCCATCCCAGTAGGAAAGGGCAGGCTGCTGCATTCCGGCAGGGACATCGCCCTGCTGTCCATAGGACCCGTCGGAAACAGGGCGGCAGAAGCAGTTGCCATGGCATCAGGACGCGGCATCGAGGTGCTGCACTACGACATGCGCTTCCTCAAGCCCCTCGATACGGAAATAATGGCGGAAGTCTGCTCCAAGGTCAGGACCATCATCACCGTCGAGGACGGAACAGTTGCCGGAGGCCTCCACGACGCTGTCTCATCCTACGTGTCCGGACATTGCACAGGCCTAAAAGTCATAGGATTGGGAGTGCCTGACAGATTCATCGAACAAGGCTCGGTAAAAGAGCTTCGGGCCGAGTGCGGATTCGACGTTGAAAATATTTTCAAAACAATTTGCAATAATTTTTAAAATTCTTTTGGATATTTTCAGAATTTATCTACCTTTGCAATCCCAAAAATAAGCGCTGCCGATATAGCTCAGTTGGCCAGAGCAGCTGATTTGTAATCAGCGGGTCGTGGGTTCGAATCCCTCTATCGGCTCAAGTTCATTGAATAATAGTAATTTAACATACTATCGGGGAGATACCAAAGTGGCCAACTGGGGCAGACTGTAAATCTGCTGGCGCACGCCTTCGGAGGTTCGAATCCTTCTCTCCCCACACATAATGCGGAAGTAGCTCAGTTGGTAGAGCATCAGCCTTCCAAGCTGAGGGTCGCGGGTTCGAACCTCGTCTTCCGCTCCATTTAAAAGCCAGTGTAGCTCAGGGGTAGAGCGCTTCCTTGGTAAGGAAGAGGTCATGAGTTCAAATCTCATCACCGGCTCAATTTTAATTACATTAAATCAGAAATTATGGCAAAAGAAACTTTCAAAAGGGACAAGCCGCACGTAAACATAGGTACTATCGGCCATGTTGACCACGGTAAAACTACTCTGACAGCAGCCATCACCAAGGTGCTTGCTGAGAAAGGACTCTCTGAGGTCCGCTCTTTCGACTCCATCGATAACGCTCCCGAGGAAAAGGAGCGCGGTATTACCATCAACACCGCTCACATTGAGTATCAGACCGAGACCCGCCACTACGCACACGTAGACAGAATCGGGCTGCACGTAGACTGCCCGGGCCACGCCGACTATGTAAAGAACATGGTAACTGGTGCCGCTCAGATGGATGGTGCCATCCTCGTGGTTGCCGCTACCGACGGTCCTATGCCCCAGACCCGTGAGCACATCCTGCTCGCCCGTCAGGTGAACGTGCCTAGAATCGTTGTGTTCCTGAACAAAGTTGATATCGTTGACGATCCCGAGATGATCGAGCTCGTTGAGATGGAGGTTCGCGAGCTGCTGAACTTCTACCAGTTCGACGGCGACAATGCACCTGTTATCGCAGGTTCCGCTCTCGGTGCCCTCAACGGCGAGCCCAAGTGGGTTGAGAAGGTTATGGAGCTGATGAACGCAGTAGACGAGTACATCCCCCTGCCTGTACGTGACAACGAAAAGCCTTTCCTGATGCCTATCGAGGACATCTTCTCCATCACAGGTCGTGGAACCGTTGCCACCGGACGTATCGAGACCGGTATCGTTAAGGTCGGCGATGAGGTTCAGATCATCGGTCTGGGTGAGGAGCCCAAGAAGTCAGTAGTTACCGGTGTCGAGATGTTCCGCAAGATTCTCGACGAGGGTGAGGCTGGAGACAACGTAGGTCTGCTCCTCCGCGGTATCGACAAGAAGGAAATCAAGAGAGGTCAGGTTATCGCTCATCCCGGTACCATCACTCCTCATAAGAAATTCAAAGCCGCTATCTACGTGCTGAAGAAAGATGAGGGTGGCCGTCACACTCCTTTCCACAACAAATATCGTCCTCAGTTCTTCATCCGTACCCTCGACATCACCGGTGAGATCACTCTCCCTGAGGGAACAGAGATGGTAATGCCTGGCGACAACGTAGAGATCACAGTAGAGCTCATCTACCCTGTAGCTATCAACGCAGGTCTCCGCTTCGCCATCCGTGAGGGCGGCCGCACCGTCGGCTCGGGTCAGGTTACCGACATCCTCGAGTAATCATCTCTCAAGAGATTGCACAATACATGGGGGGGCCTACTACTCGGCCCCCTTTTTAAAGTAACCGAGTAGACAGGGCCACAGACGGCACAGAATCTGAACGTACCTTAGACTTTTAAGGGCTTAGGGCCGGCAGATTCAAGGAGCGCGAGGAGCGAACACCGGAGCATACTCACGTATGTGAGGATGCGAGCGACGAGCAGCGACGCAGAAGGTGCCGGTCATAAGCCCTTAAAAAGGGACATAGTTCAAGGGTAGAATAGCGGTCTCCAAAACCGTTGATGGGCGTTCGAATCGCTCTGTCCCTGCAAGATACCGAGTTGTTACGGGCTCGGCATTTTAACGACCAGGCTGCCTGGAACGCTTCCAGCCGGACAGCCGACAACAAATTTAAAATGAGCAGAATATCAGTTTACTTTAAAGAGTCGTACAAGGAACTGACCCAGAAAGTCAGCTGGCCGTCCTGGAATCAACTCCAGAGTTCGGCTATTGTTGTGATGGTGGCCTCGGTCATCCTCGCAGCTATAATATTTCTTATGGATTTCGTGTTCAGACATCTGATGACCACGATCTATAACTTATTATACTAAGGCAATGGCTGAGCTTGAGAAGAAGTGGTACGTCATCAGATGTGCCGGCGGAAAGGAGAAGAAGGCCAAGGAATATATTGAGAGCGAGATCAAGGCACTCGGTCTCAATGACTATGTAGGTCAGATTCTCATCCCCACCGAGAAGATCTATCAGGTGCGCAACGGTAAGAAAGTAAGCAAGGAAAGTATCTTCTTTCCCGGCTACGTCCTTATCGAGGCCCATCTGACCGGAGAACTTCAGCACATCATCCGCAACGTACCCCACGTATCCGGCTTCCTGACCGAGAGACAGGGAAAGGACAAGGAACCCATCCCCCTCAGACTTTCGGAAATCAACAGGATACTCGGTATCGTGGACGAACAGCTCGAGCAGGACGAGGAGAACATCACCCCGTTCATCGTCGGAGAGGCTGTGAAGATCACAGACGGTCCTTTCAACGGTTTCGACGGCACTATCGAGGAAATTCTTCACGATAGGAAGAAACTCAAGGTGGTGGTCAAGATTTTCGGACGGAAGACTCTTCTGGAACTGAATTTTGTTCAAGTAGTTAAAGAATAAATCAAGTATTAATTATGGCTAAAGAGATTGCCGCATTTATTAAATTGCAGATAAAAGGCGGTGCCGCAAATCCTTCACCTCCAGTAGGACCGGCTCTCGGTTCGAAGGGCGTGAACATCATGGATTTCTGCAAACAATTCAATGCCCGTACTCAGGACAAGGCCGGAAAGGTACTCCCTGTAATCATCACCGTTTACAGTGACAAGTCCTTTACATTTGTCGTTAAGCAGCCCCCTGTAGCAGTCCAGATTAAAGAGGCCGCCAAGCTCGCAAAAGGCTCAGCAGAGCCCAACCGCAGCAAGGTAGGCTCGCTCACCTGGGATCAGGTAAAGGCCATCGCTCAGGACAAAATGCCTGACATGAATGCTTTTACCCTCAAGTCTGCCATGAAAATGGTGGCCGGAACTGCCAGAAGCATGGGTGTCTCAGTTACCGGAACATTCCCTGAAGACGTAAAATAATCGCACGCTATGAGTAAATTGACTAAAAACCAGAAAATAGCCGAAGCGAAAGTAGACTTCGGGAAACAGTACAGGCTCCTGGAAGCATGCAAACTGGTGAAGGAGAGCAACTACGCCAAGTTCGACGCTTCTGTCGACCTCGCTGTACGCCTCGGAGTTGACCCCCGTAAGGCGAACCAGATGGTACGTGGCGTTGTGACCCTTCCTCACGGAACCGGTAAAGTGACCCGCGTGCTCGTATTATGCACCCCCGATAAGGAAAACGAAGCCCGTGAGGCCGGTGCTGACTATGTCGGTCTGGACGAGTTCGTAGAGAAGATCAAGGGCGGCTGGACAGATGTCGATGTGATTATCTGTACTCCCTCCGTCATGCCCAAGGTCGGTGCCCTGGGACGTATCCTCGGACCCCGCGGTCTGATGCCTAATCCCAAGACAGGTACAGTGACCATGGAGATCGGCAAGGCCGTCAAGGACGTAAAGGCCGGTAAGATCGACTTCAAGGTCGACAAGACCGGTATCATCCACGCTGCCATCGGAAAAGTATCCTTCGAGCCCGAGCAGCTGGCGGCAAACGCCCTCGAACTGCTCAATACCATCATCAAACTGAAACCTCAGTCCCTGAAAGGAACTTATGTGAAGAGTATCTTCATCTCCTCCACTATGAGCCCCGGTATAAGCATTGATTCCAAAACCTTCAGCGCTGCTGAGTAACTAATCCAGAAGTATCATGAGAAAAGAGGAAAAAGCACAGATTATAGATCAGGTTGCAGCTCAGCTCGCTGAGACTCCCAACTTCTATGTTGCCGATATTTCGGGACTCAATGCGGAAAACACCACTGCCCTCCGCAGGGCATGCTTCGAGAAGGACGTGAAGCTGATGGTCGTTAAGAACACCCTCTTCATCAAGGCCCTCGAGAAGATGGAAGGCGAGGCCGTAGAGGCCATGAAGCCTGTAATGGAAGGTTCTTCCGCAATAATGTTCACCACTACCCCCAACACACCTGCCAAGCTCATCAAGGAATACGGTGAGAAAATGGGCAAGCCCGTGTTGAAAGGAGCGTTTGTTCAGGAATGCGCCTATGTCGGCGCCGAGAACCTCGATGTTCTCGTCAACATCAAGTCCCGTGAAGAACTCATCGGTGACATCATCGGTCTGCTGCAGTCTCCTGCACGCAACGTCATCTCCGCTCTGCAGGCTTCTGCCGGCGGCAAGATCGCAGGACTGGTCAAGACCTTATCGGAAAAAGAGTAAAAATAAAACAAACAATTTAATAATTAGAAATCATGGCAGATATCAAGAAATTTGCGGAAGAGTTAGTAAACCTCACAGTTAAAGAAGTTCAAGAACTCGCACAGGTACTTAAGGACGAGTACGGAATTGAGCCTGCAGCAGCCGCTGCAGTAGCAGTAGCCGCTCCCGCAGCAGGCGCAGCTGCTCCCGCTGAGCAGACCCAGTTCGACGTAATCCTCACCTCAGCCGGCCAGGCCAAGCTCCAGATCGTGAAGGTCGTTAAGGAGATCACCGGTCTCGGACTGAAAGAGGCTAAGGAACTCGTTGACAAGATTCCTGCTCCCGTAAAGGAGAAAGTATCCAAAGCTGAAGCTGAACAGGTAAAAGCACAACTCGAAGAAGCCGGCGGAGAAGTTGAAGTTAAATAAACATACTCCATCCCGCTGACGGGAAAATTCAGGTTTAGAGTCCGTCCAGGACTCTAAACCTTTTTGTCGTTTTTTCAAGTTTATCTTCAACAAAACCGGACACAATGGCGCAAAACCTTAACAACCAACGTATTTCATTTGCATCTTCCAAGACACTCCTCGAATACCCCGACTTCTTGGAGGTACAGCTGAAGTCATTCAAGGACTTCTTTCAGCTGGACACTACACCTGAAAACCGCCGTAATGAAGGACTGTTCAAAGTATTCCAGGAGATATTCCCCATCACAGACACCAGAAACAACTTCGTACTCGAGTTCGTGGACTACTTCATCGACCCCCCGCGCTACTCGGTAGACGAATGTCTCGACAGAGGGCTCACTTACAGCGTGCCGCTGAAGGCCAAGCTGAAGCTCTACTGCACCGATCCTGAGCACGAGGATTTCGACACCTCGGTCCAGGACGTTTATCTGGGTACCATCCCGTACATGACCGAAAGGGGAACATTCGTCATCAACGGCTCGGAGCGAATCGTCGTATCGCAGCTCCACCGCTCTCCCGGCGTGTTCTTCGGACAGAGCATCCATGCCAACGGCACCAAGCTCTACTCCGCCAGGATCATTCCGTTCAAGGGTTCGTGGATCGAGTTCGCCACAGACATCAACAACGTCATGTACGCCTACATCGACAGGAAGAAGAAGCTCCCTGTCACGACCCTGCTGAGGGCCATCGGATTCGAGGGAGACAAGGACATCCTCGACATTTTCGGACTTGCACGCGAGGTGCAGGCCACCAAGGAAGAACTTACGAAGAATATCGGTTCCAAGCTCGCCGCCCGCGTCCTCAAGACATGGAACGAGGATTTCGTGGACGAGGACACCGGTGAGGTTGTCTACATCGAGAGGAACCAGATCGTCGTGGACCGCGAGACGATTCTCGACGAAAACAACATAGATGACATTGTGGACGCTGGAGTCAGCACCATCCTCCTGCACAGGGACGATGTGGACCTGAGCGACTACACCATCATCTTCAACACCCTCCAGAAAGACGTCTGCAACTCTGAGAAAGAGGCCGTCTTCTACACCTACAGGCAATTGCGCAACTCCGAACCGCCTGACGAGGCCACGGCCCGCGACGTGATCGACAAGCTCTTCTTCTCCGACAAGCGCTACGACCTCGGAGAGGTGGGCCGCTACCGCCTCAACCGCAAGCTGGGCCTGACCACCCCGTCCGACGTCAGGGTTCTGACCAAACAGGATATCATCGAGATCATCAAGTATCTCATCCAGCTGATCAACAACAAAGCCGCCATTGATGACATTGACCACCTGAGCAACCGCCGCATCAGGACTGTCGGCGAGCAGCTCGCCAACCAGTTCAGCGTAGGTCTCACCCGCATGGCACGCACCATCAGGGAGAGAATGAACGTCAGGGACAACGAGGTATTCGTACCCACCGACCTGATCAACGCAAAGACTCTCTCCTCGGTGATCAACTCGTTCTTCGGTACCAGCCAGCTGTCCCAGTTCATGGACCAGACCAACCCCCTTGCCGAGATGACACACAAGCGCCGTCTGTCAGCCCTCGGTCCCGGAGGTCTGTCAAGGGACCGCGCCGGATTCGAGGTGCGCGACGTGCACTACACCCACTACGGCCGACTCTGCCCCATCGAGACCCCTGAGGGCCCGAACATCGGCCTTATCTCCTCGCTCTGCGTGTATGCGAGGATCAACGATCTCGGATTTATCGAGACACCATATAGAAAGGTTGAGAACGGTAAGGTGGACATGTCCCCCGAAGGATGTGTCTACATGAGCGCAGAGGAAGAGGAGGACAAGATGGTCGCACAGGCCAACATCCACCTTGACGACGACGGAGACATCCTCGACGAGCGCATCAGCTGCCGTCACGAGGCTGACTTCCCCGTAGTGACCAAGGAACAGGTACACTACATGGACGTGGCCCCCAACCAGATAGCATCCATCGCAGCATCCCTTATTCCTTTCCTCGAGCATGACGACGCCAACCGCGCCCTCATGGGATCCAACATGATGCGCCAGGCCGTGCCTGTAGTGCGCCCCGAGGCTCCCATCGTCGGTACCGGTCTGGAAAGAGCCGTAGCCCGCGACTCACGCACCCAGGTGGTCGCAGCCAGGGAGGGAGAGGTAGTATATGTGGATGCCCGCGAGATACATGTCAAGTACGACAGGACAGAGGACGAGAAGTTCGTAAGCTTCGCTCCCGACGTTACCGTCTACCACCTGCCCCTGTACCGCAAGACCAACCAGAGCACCTCGATCCACCTCAAGCCCATCGTCCGCAAGGGCGACAGGGTGCATCCCGGTCAGGTACTCACAGAAGGCTACGCCACACAGGGCGGCGAGCTCGCCCTCGGACGCAACCTCAAGGTGGCGTTCATGCCCTGGAAAGGATACAACTTCGAGGATGCGATAGTCCTCTCCGAGAGGATTCTCCGCGAGGACATCTTCACCTCCATCCACGTCGACGAGTATATCATGGAGGTCCGCGACACCAAGAGGGGAATGGAGGAACTCACCTCCGATATCCCCAACGTCAGCGAGGAGGCCACCAAGGACCTCGACGAACACGGAATCATCAGGGTCGGCGCCCATGTCGAGCCCGGTGACATCCTGATCGGAAAGATCACCCCCAAGGGAGAGAGCGATCCCTCTCCTGAGGAGAAGCTCCTGAGGGCCATCTTCGGCGACAAGGCAGGCGACGTGAAGGACGCCTCCCTGAAGGCATCCCCTTCCCTTTCCGGTACAATCATCGGCAAGAGGCTCTTTACCCGCGTGGCCAAGGAGCCGGGCAAGAGGGGCAAGACCGCTCCCAAGGAGGAGATCGTAAAGGCCGAAGAGGATTTCATCGAGAAGACCACCGCTCTGCGCAAGCTCTTCATCGACAAGCTCATGGTACTGGTGAAGGACCACAAGAGCAACGGCATCTCGGACCTCTACGAGACGGAGCTCATCCCCAAGGGCACCGTCATCACCCGCGCCATGCTCGAAAATATCAAGTATGAGGACGTCAATCCCGCCAAGTGGACAACCGACAAGACGGCCAACAACCAGATCAAGACCCTCATCAACAATTACCTTATAGCATATAAGGAATACGACGCAGAGCTCAAGCGCATCAAATACAACATCACTATCGGAGACGAGCTCCCCTCCGGCATCATGCAGATAGCCAAGGTCTACGTGGCCAAGAAGAGGAAGATCCGCGTCGGCGACAAGATGGCCGGACGCCACGGAAACAAGGGTATCGTGGCCAAGGTAGTCCGTGACGAGGACATGCCTTTCCTCGACGACGGCTCCACCGTGGACATCGTCCTCAACCCTCTGGGCGTGCCCTCGCGTATGAACCTGGGACAGATCTACGAGACCGTACTCGGATGGGCCGGCAAGGAGCTGGGGCTGAAGTTCAGCACCCCGATCTTCGACGGAGCGTCCCTCGACCAGATCTGCGAGTACACCGACAAGGCAGGCCTGCCCCGTTACGGAAAGACCTACCTGCGCGACGGAGGCTCGGGCGAGTACTTCGACCAGCCCGCGACTGTCGGCGTGATCTACATGATCAAGCTCGGCCACATGGTAGATGACAAGATGCACGCCCGCTCGATCGGTCCCTACTCCCTCATCACCCAGCAGCCTCTCGGAGGTAAGGCACAGTTCGGAGGCCAGAGGTTCGGAGAGATGGAGGTATGGGCCCTCGAGGCATTCGGTGCGTCCAACGTACTCCAGGAAATCCTCACCATCAAGTCCGATGACGTGACCGGCCGCTCCCGCGCCTACGAGGCCATCGTCAAGGGCGATCCGATGCCTACTCCCGGCATCCCTGAGTCACTCAACGTGCTGCTGCACGAGCTCCGCGGACTCGGACTGAGCATCAAGTTAGACTAAGTTTGTATTTGACAATTAAGAATTATCCAAGATATGGCTTTTAAGAAAGACAATAAGATCAAAAGCAACTTCAGCCGGATTTCCATCGGACTGGCCTCCCCTGAGGAGATTCTGGAGAGATCCTCCGGAGAAGTCCTCAAGCCCGAGACCGTCAACTACCGCACCTACAAGCCGGAACGCGACGGACTCTTCTGCGAGAGGATCTTCGGTCCCACCAAGGACTACGAGTGCCACTGCGGAAAGTACAAGAGGATCCGCTACCGCGGCATCGTCTGCGACCGCTGCGGTGTGGAGGTGACGGAGAAGAAGGTCCGCAGGGAGAGGATGGGACATATCACCCTTACCGTCCCCGTAGCCCACATCTGGTATTTCCGCTCCACTCCCAACAAGATCGGAAGCCTCCTGGGCATCCCTTCCAAGAAGCTCGAGTCCGTCATATATTATGAAAGGTACATCGTGATTCAGGCCGGAGCGGCCAAGGAGCTCAACATAAACGACCTTTCCCTCCTTTCCGAGGACGAATACCTCGATGTGCTCGACCGCCTGCCCAAGGACAACCAGTCCCTGGACGACAGCGACCCTGAGAAATTCATCGCAGGCATGGGCGCAGAGGCCATCTACACCCTTCTGGCCGGTCTCAACCTCGACGAGCTGTCCTACGACCTGCGCCACAAGACAGAGAGCGAGACCTCCCAGCAGCGCAAGGCCGAGGCCCTCAAGCGCCTGAGCGTCATCGAGGCCTTCCGCGAGTCCAAGGACGTGAACCGTCCGGAGTGGATGATCATGAAGGTCATCCCCGTGATTCCCCCGGACCTGAGACCCCTCGTTCCCCTGGACGGAGGCCGTTTCGCGACATCCGACCTCAACGACCTCTACCGCCGCGTCATCATACGCAACAACCGTCTGAAGAAGCTCATAGAGATCAAGGCCCCCGAAGTCATCCTGCGCAACGAGAAGCGCATGCTGCAGGAGGCCGTCGACTCCCTCTTCGACAACTCGCGCAAGTCCAACGCCGTCAAGTCCGACGCCAACCGTACTCTCAAGTCCCTCTCGGACTCCCTCAAGGGCAAGCAGGGACGTTTCCGTCAGAACCTGCTCGGTAAACGTGTGGACTACTCGGCCCGTTCCGTTATCGTCGTAGGTCCCGAGCTGCACATGCACGAGTGCGGTCTGCCCAAGTTCATGGCCGCCGAGCTGTACAAGCCCTTTATCATCCGCAAGCTGATCGAGAGGGGCATCGTAAAGACCGTGCGCTCGGCCAAGAAGATAGTGGACAAGAAGGAACCCGTAATCTGGGACATCCTCGAGAACGTGATGAAGGGCCATCCCATCCTGCTCAACCGAGCCCCTACCCTTCACCGTCTCGGTATCCAGGCCTTCCAGCCCAAACTGATCGAGGGCAAGGCCATCCAGCTCCACCCCCTCGCATGTACCGCCTTCAACGCGGACTTCGACGGTGACCAGATGGCCGTGCACCTTCCCCTCGGAAACGCCGCAATCCTCGAGGCCCAGCTCCTGATGCTCGGCTCCCACAACATCCTCAATCCCGCCAACGGAGCGCCCATCACCGTGCCCTCGCAGGACATGGTCCTCGGCCTCTACTACATCACAAAGCCCAGAGCCGGCTCAAGGGGCGAGGGCATGACATTCTACGGTCCTGAGGAAGTGATCATCGCATACAATGAGAAGCGCGTGGACCTCCACGCCAGGATATCCGTACGCCTGCCCAAGGACATGACCGACCTCTCGAAGGGCTACCGCATCTTCGAGAATACTACTGTCGGCCGCGTAATCTTCAACCAGGTGGTACCCCCTGAAGTAGGATTCATCAACGAGCTGCTGACCAAGAAATCCCTCCGCGACATCATCGGCAAGGTAGTGAAAGTCTGCGGAGTGGCCCGCACGGCCCAGTTCCTCGACGACATCAAGTCGATCGGCTACACCATGGCCTTCAAGGGCGGCCTGTCGTTCAACCTGGCCGACGTGATCATCCCCCAGGAAAAAGCCGAGCTCGTAGAGTCCGGTTACAACCAGGTGGAGGAGATTCAGGCCAGCTTCAACATGGGTCTCATCACCAACAACGAGCGCTACAACCAGATCATCGATATCTGGACCACCACCAACTCCCGTCTGACCAACATGGTGACCAAGACCATCGAGGCAGACCAGCAGGGCTTCAACCCTATCTTCATGATGCTCGACTCCGGAGCCCGCGGTTCGAAGGAGCAGATCCGTCAGCTCTGCGGCATGCGAGGTCTGATGGCCAAGCCCCAGAAGTCCGGTTCGACCGGAGCCGAGATTATCGAGAACCCTATTCTCTCCAACTTCAAGGAGGGACTCTCCGTGCTCGAGTACTTCATCTCCACCCACGGTGCCCGTAAGGGTCTGGCCGACACCGCGCTGAAGACAGCCGACGCCGGTTACCTGACCCGTAGGCTCGTAGACGTGTCCCACGACGTGATCATCAACGAGGAGGACTGCAAGACCCTCCGCGGCATCGTGGCCACAGCCATCAAGAACAAGGACGAGATCGTCGAGTCCCTCTACGACCGTATCCTCGGCCGCACCTCCGTGCACGACATCTACAACCCTCTTACCGGAGAGCTCATCCTCCCCGCCAACGAGGAGATCACCGAGGACATCGCTGCCAAGATATCAGCCCTGCCCATCGAGCAGGTGGAGATCCGTTCAGTGCTCACCTGCGAGTCCCGCAAGGGAGTCTGCGCCAAGTGCTACGGACGCAACCTGGCCACCGGCCGCATGGTCGAGAAGGGCGAGGTCGTCGGAGTGATCGCCGCACAGTCCATCGGAGAGCCCGGTACACAGCTGACCCTCCGTACATTCCACGTCGGAGGTACCGCTTCGAGCATCGCCTCCGAGTCCGAGATCGTAGCCCGCTACGACGGACGACTGGAGTTCGAGGAGCTCAGGACTGTCACCAAGCACGAGGATGACGGCGACTTCGAGATCGTCATCGGCCGTACAGCCGAGATGCGCATCGTCGACGTCAACACCGGCATCACCCTCTCACAGCACAACATCCCCTACGGAGCAAAGCTCTTCCAGAAGGACGGAGCGAACATCTCCAAGGGAGACCGCATCTGCGAGTGGGACGCATACAACGCCGTCACCATCACGGAGCTGCCCGGTACGATATCGTTCGACAGCCTCATCGAGGGAGTGACATTCAGGGAGGAAGCTACCGACGAGTACTCCCTCCACAAGGAGAAGGTCATCATCGAGTCCAGGGACAAATCCAAGAACCCCACCATCCACATCATACAGAACGGCACCGAGGTCAAGCAGTACAACCTGCCTGTAGGCGCCCACCTGACAGTGGAGGACGGCGAGGAGGTACAGGCCGGTGATGTCATCGTCAAGATACCGCGCGCCATCGGTAAGTCAGGCGATATCACCGGAGGTCTGCCCCGCGTCACCGAGCTCTTCGAGGCCCGCAACCCCTCCAATCCCGCCATCGTCGCCGAGATCAACGGCGAGGTGCAGATGGGCAAGGTCAAGCGAGGCAACCGCGAGATCATCATCCGCTCCAAGAGCGGAGACGAAAAGCGCTACCTCGTGCCCCTGTCCAAGCAGATTCTCGTTCAGGAGAACGACTACATCCGCGCCGGCATGCCCCTCTCCGACGGTGCCGTCTCCCCCGCCGACATCCTGGCCATCCAGGGTCCCATCAAGGTGCAGGAGTACATCGTCAACGAGATTCAGGAGGTATACCGCATGCAGGGTGTGAAGATCAACGACAAGCACTTCGAGATCATCGTACGGCAGATGATGCGCAAGGTGCAGATCGTAGATCCGGGCGATACCCGTTTCCTGCCCGAGCAGCTTGTGGACAAGTGGGAGTTCAACGAGGAGAACGACTCGATGTTCGGCAAGAAAGTCGTACAGGACGCCGGAGACTCCACCGAGCTCCATCCCGGCCAGATCGTCACTACCCGCAGGCTAAGGGACGAGAACTCCATGCTCAAGAGGCAGGATCTCAAGCTCGTGCAGGCACGTGACGCCATCCCCGCCACATCCAACCAGATACTCCAGGGTATCACCCGCGCCGCCCTGCGCACCAACAGCTTCATGTCCGCCGCCTCCTTCCAGGAGACCACCAAGGTGCTCAGCGAAGCTGCCATTCGCGGCAAGGTCGACACCCTCGAGGGCCTCAAGGAGAACGTCATCTGCGGTCATCTGATTCCTGCAGGCACCGGCCAGCGCGACTTCGAGCGCATCATCGTGGCCTCCATGGATGACTACAACCGGATGGCCTCGGCAAAACGCAAGGATGAGTAACTGCTCCTCCATTGACTTTAGAAAACCGTCAGAAGACTTACTTCTGACGGTTTTTTTTCACTTTTCTCTTGCTTTTCTCGCATTATTTGTATATTTACATTTTGTAACAAAATAAAACACAATACTAACCTCATTCAAAATGTATTCAAGAAAATCAACCCCTAAATTCCTTGTCATGCTTTCCCTGCTTTCCCTTATGTTCGCAGCAGGATGCAACAAGGAGGAAAGGCTGGAACAGCCTCTGCCCGACACTTCGGACATGCAGGGCCCCGGCCAGGTAGAGCCCGGCATAGTCCTGGTAAAAATGCAGGCTGAGCCTGAAGATCCCATGGACATCGCCAAAGCCCTTCCCGACTTGAAGATCAAGTCAGTAGAAAGAATGTTCATAGGCCCTGAGAAATTCGAGGCCCGCAAAAGAGCCATGGGCCTCCACCTGTGGTACAAAGTAGTATTCGACCAGGCCACTCCCGTAACCCGCGCTGCGGCCGGTATCGAGGCCGCAGGAGGCATCGACGAGATTACCTACGTATATCCCGTCAAGCTGGCTGACGCTGCGGATGAATGGCCGTTCAACGACCCCCGACTGCCCGATCAGTGGCACTACTTCAACAACATCGACAACCCGTCCAGCAGGGCCGGTTCCGACATCAACCTCTTCCCTGCATGGGAGATGACCACCGGTGATCCTGACGTCATAGTGGCTGTCACGGACGGAGGTGTCGACGTGGACCATGAGGACCTGGCCTGGAACATGTGGGTCAACGAAGCCGAGCTCAACGGCGTTACCGGAGTGGACGATGACGGCAACGGATTCGTGGACGACATCTACGGCTTCAGCTTCCAGGCAGCAGAGGGAGGCGGATATGTAGGTACTGTCACAGCCGATGACCACGGCACCCACGTAGCCGGCACTATCGCAGCAGTCAACAACAACGGCATAGGCGTCAGCGGTATCGCCGGAGGTGACTACGCCGCAGGCAAGCGCGGAGCCAGCATCATGAGCTGCCAGACCAGCCCCGGCAGCGCCTACATCGCAGAGGCCTTCACCTATGCGGCAGACAACGGCGCCGTCATATCGCAGAACAGCTGGACTGTCGGCGAAGACTATGCTTCTATCCTCAATCCGGCTATCGAATACTTCGTTAAATACGCCGGCATGGACGAGAACGGCAACCAGGTAGGCCCCATGGCCGGAGGTCTGGTCGTCTTCGCCGCTGCCAACGAGGCATCCAGCACCGTGGGCTCATACCCCGGCCGGCTTGAGAACGTACTCGCCGTAGCATCCATCGGCGCCGACTACGAAGCTGCCTACTACACCAACTTCGGCAGCTGGGTAGACATCGCCGCCACCGGAGGAGACGCGCAGAAAGGACATCAGATACTCAGCACCACTCCCGACAACACCTACTCGCTCATGCAGGGCACATCCATGGCTGCCCCCCATGTTTCCGGAGTAGCGGCCCTGGTGGTATCCAGATTCGGAGGCCCCGGATTTACGAACAAAGATCTGAGGGACATCCTGCTGAACACCGCCAACGACATCATCTACGACTACAATCCCAACTATAAGGGCCTCCTTGGAGTCGGCCTCGTAGATGCCGGAGAGTGCATGTACGGATTCGGTCCCGAGCCTCCGTACCCGGTGGACGACCTTGAGATAGTTTCCACCGCCGGATCCAACATCACCCTGCAGTGGACAGTACCCGAGGATCCCGACAGCCGTAAGGCCAGCTCGTTCAGTCTCTTCTGCAGCACCTCATCCCTCGCCGGCCTCGACCCTGAGAATCCCGGCCAGGACGTGACTGTCCACAACGTGGAAATCAGCCGCAGCGCAAATCCCGGAGACCCCGTCACCTACACAGTGACAGGACTCAGAGGTGAGACGACATACTACTTCAGGGTACAGGCCAAGGACAACCTCGGCAACGCCTCCGAGCTCTCAGAAGAAGTCTCCGAGTCCACCACATCCAATCTTCCTCCCGTCATCACCCCGATAGACGGCACCTCGGTAACACTCAAGAAACACGAGAAGGCTACCCTCCAGTTCCAGCTCTCCGACCCTGACCTCAACCCCATCGAGTGGGAGCTCATAACTGAGAACGATGCTCCCAGGGCCGACACCAAGGCCGGGGAGAATCTCGTTTCCGTACATATCGATGCACTCAATGCCCCTGACGCAGACGTCGAGAAGACATACAAGGCCGTACTCGTCGCAACTGACGGCATCGCCGAGACCAGCATTGACATCCTCTACACTATCCTGCCCAACTCGGCTCCCGAAGTGACTTCCGAGCCCGAGGACATATGCTTGAACAAGACGGAAGTCGTGAACATGGACCTGGCACAGTACTTCACAGACCCCGATGGTGAGGCCCTCACCTACACCCTGGACTTCGACTCCAACGTCATCTCCACCAGCAATACCAACACCAGCATCCGCATCGTCGCCGCGAACTATGGTCTCACAACCATGACCATCACCGCAACTGACGCATCCGGTGCCTCCGCCAGCGTATCCGTACAGGTACTCGTGCGCGACGCATCCAAAGCAGCTGACCTCTTCCCCAACCCTGTAGTTGACGTACTCAACCTCAGACCCGGCGAGAGTTCATCTGCCGCTACAGTGAAAGTGCTTTCCAAGGGCGGAAACACCGTCCTCACCCAGAGCTTCGAGGCCGTATCGCCTTTCGCTCCGGCAGTCCTCGACATGAGCTCTCTCTCCGGAGGTCTCTATACCGTCATCTTCGAGTACACAGCCTCCAACGGTTCCGCCAAATCCATAACTTCTGAAATTTCAAAACTGTAAAATGAAAAAAAATATATTCAACACCCTCTGCCTGACAGCCGCGCTGACAGTTCTGGCTCCCGCCGCTCACTCGCAGACAGCCGAATTCCTCAATATCAACCCTGATCCCGTAAGCATGTCCATGGCCGGGACAGGAGCCTCCATGGAGGCCACTTCCTTCGCAATGTGGAACAATGCAGCTGCCGCCGTTCTCGGAGAGGAGACCCTCCAGGTAGGAGCGGCATACTCCCTCTGGCAGCCCACCGTATCCCCCAGCCACTTCGCTGCCGTCTCGGGATACGGCAAGGTAGCCAGCTTCATGACCGTCTCTGCGGGCGTTAAATATGTGGCTCACAACTCCATGGATCTCACAGACGGCACCTCCGGCGCTGTTCTCAGCTCATTCACCCCGATGGAGCTGCAGGCCGGTGTAGGTGTTGGCTTCAGGATTCTCCCCATCCTCTCACTCGGTGCTAACGTCAACTACGTCTTCAGCGACATCGGAGGCACCAAGAAGGGCGGTGCCGTAGCTGCTGACTTCGGTGCCCTGCTCGACCTCAAGTTCCTCAGGGTCGGCCTCACGGCATCCAACATCGGCTCGAAGCTCGACTACGGCGGAACCTCCGCATGGAGCCTGCCCGCCAACGCAAAGCTCGGTGTAGGAACTGTTCAGGACCTCGGCGCTGACAAGAAGCACTCCATCGCTGTCAACCTCGAAGGAGGAATCACTTTCGAGGAGACCGCATTCTTCGCCGGACTCGGTGCGCAGTACTGCTACAATAATCTCTTCAGAGTTGCCGCAGGATACCGCTATGCTCCCGAGAACAAGCCTGTTATCGGATCCTACGCATCCGTGGGTGTCGGAGTACTGCTCAAAGGCATCTCTATCGACGCGACCTACCTTATCGGCACGTCTAAGGATTCTCCGCTTGGAAACACATTCTCCGTAGGTTTAGGATACAGATTCTAAACCGGTAAGAACAGATACAGCAGAACCCGCCGCGGACACTCCACGGCGGGTTCTTTTTATCACATCAGGCTGAAACGGCTCTAATTCTGCTCTTCTATGCAGAAGAAGAAAAGCTCGGCCAGGTCCTGCTTGTCGTTGAAGTCGGTTCTGTGCTCCTTGACGAAGGAGCGTATCTCCTTCTTCCTGTCAGGGAAGACCTTGACGAAGG
>DHKFR23501__coassemble_836_pt1 | contig 33676 bp, 29 predicted proteins | sample DHKFR23501__metabat2_low_PE_038 | metagenome-assembled genome bin DHKFR23501
AGACTTGTGAACGGGGACGGCTCGTACTATACGAACCGTCAGGAGGACAGGTACTCGGCATACAATATGAGTATCCTGAATTCGAACGGCCTGTATAACCTGGACATCACTCCTCTGGACGAGATAGGCATGAACCTGACCCGTCAGAAGAACTTCAGCAACCGTACATACGCCCGCCTGTCGATTAAGTTTACCGACTGGCTGAAGTACACCGCCTCGTTCCAGTATGAGTATGCCAATTACGCTACGGAGCAGCTGCGCAGCAAGGATTCCTACGATGTCCGCAATACAGTCAATACATACGCCTCCTCCAACGGGGACGGCACGGCGACCTTCAATATCCCTTACGGAAACATTTATTTCACTTCAGACAATACGACCAGAGCGTACAACTTCCGTCAGCAGTTGGACTTCAACAAGACCTTCGCCGGCAAACACGAGGTTACCGCGTTGGTGGGAACCGAAACCAGGGAGAACAAGAACAATTACGAGAACCGCACTCTCTACAACTACGACCCGGATCTGATGACCTATTCCCTGATCGACCAGGCCGCTCTGAGTTCCATGGGCAGAATCTGGGGCTGGGGCAGCTTTACTAATCATAATGCGGCATATCTCCTGGAGCTGGTCAACCGCTACGTATCGTTCTACGGCAATGCGGCCTACACCTACGACGGCCGGTACACCGTGAGCGGAAGTATCCGCTGGGACAAGACCAACCTCTTCTCCACCGGCTCGAAATACCAGAAACGTCCCATCTGGTCCGTGGGAGCCAGTTGGAACATCGACCGCGAGGAATTCATGCAGGGTGCCGACTGGGTGAACATGCTCAAGTTGCGTTTCAGCTACGGTATCGGCGGTAACATCGCGAAGAACTCCGCCCCGTATATGACGGCCTATTTCGGCAGCAACCAGCATGTAGGCGGTATTTCCGGAACCATTCAGAGCCGCCCGAATCCCAATCTGAGATGGGAGAAGACAGCCACCACCAACGTCGGAGTAGACTTCTCCCTGCTGGACAACAGGTTGAGCGGTACAGTGGAGTACTACTATAAAAACGGTACAGACCTCCTGGCCAACACCAACGGCGTGCCGACCGAGGGCTGGGGCTACAGCACCTACACCATCAACAACGGAGAGATGGTCAACGAAGGCTTTGAGATCTCCCTGAACGGTACGGCGGTCAGCACCAGTGACTGGAGATTTGACATAGGCGCTATCTTCAGCTACAACAGGAATGAGGTGACCTACGTCAATGTTGAGGCCCCGGTGTCCTATATACTGATAGATTATCCTACTGCCTATCCCCGTATCGGCAATCCCTACAACGCCATTTACGGCTACCAGTGGGCAGGTCTGAGCGAGCAGGGAACCCCTCAGCTCTACGACCGTAACGGAGAACTGTACGATGACATGACTCCGTCCGATATCGAGGATCTGCTCTATTTCGGAACAACGGTGCCTGTTTACAGCGGTGCGCTTAACCTCAATCTCAGGTGGCGCAACTGGGAACTTGCGGCTCAGTTCCTCTTCGAGGGCGGGCACAAGATGCGCAATACCAGCATTCCGTTCATCGACGGCAGCATAGCCCCTGTAAGCAACCGTATATCCGACCGCTGGCAGCAGCCCGGTGACGAGGCCCACACAGACGTGCCCCGCTACATCTCTTCCGAGAGCCCGCTGTACAACTACAACTACTACACCATGTATGCCCGGTCTTCCGTCAATATCATAGATGCTTCCAACCTGTCGCTGAACAACCTGTCACTCACCTACAGGCTGCCCTCCGGCGCATGCAGCAAGCTGGCAATGAAGAGCGCGCGCATCATGCTGGCAGCGGAGAACCTCTTCATGATAGCGGCAAGTCCCGAGGCCAAATACCTGCTGGGAGGCTACAACAAGCCGACCTTCATTCTCGGCCTTTATTTGAATTTCTAACGTAGATAAAAATGATACTTATGAAAAAGTTTCTGTACATATTCATCATAGCATGCCTTCCGGTCTTCTCGTCATGCGACGATTACCTGAATATCGTTCCTAAGGGAGAGAAGATACCCACTACGCTTGCAGACTTCGAGTCACTGCTGCGTGACGAGTACACCATCGGACAGACTCCCGTCAGCAACGCCCTTTATCTGCTGAATGACTACTATGTGACCGTCTCCAATCTCAACAGTCCCACCCTTACCCGGGCCAACTACATGTGGGATGAGTCGGCCGACCGTATCATGCTGAACAACTCGGATGAGGGTACATATTACCAGATGTATGCCGCCATATCTTCCTGCAACCTTATCATTGAGAATGCTCCCACAGCGACTGAGGCGACCGATGCCGAGAGAGCTGAGGTGATAGCTTATGCAAAGGTCATCCGTTCCCTCTGCTATTATGTGTTGGTCAATTACTATGCCGATACATATGAGGCTGCCACTGCAGGTGAAAAACTTAGTGTGCCTCTCATTACCAGTTCGGTGATAGATGCTCCCAGCGAGCAGGTGACCATACAGGAGATGTATGACTTCATCATAGATGGTGTGGAGGAAGCCATCGACGGAGGTCTGCCCGAGGAGTCCATGACGGTGATACATCCGAACCTTGGTGCAGCCTACGCTCTCCTGGCCCGTGTCTACCTCCAGATGCAGGATTACACCGAAGCCCTCAGGTATGCCGACCTGGCCCTGGGCCAGAACAGCGCCCTCTACGACTGGAACGCCTATTATGACGACCATATCGCCGCCATAGAGAATCCCGACGACTATACAGGCCTGCCTACCCCGACAGATTATTCCTACGTGGAGAATTACTATTTCCGCTGCGGCAACGGTTCTCCGAACTATACCACCAACGAACTGGATATTCCGGTCTGGAGGGCGGAGCGTTTCGAGAAAGGAGACGCCAAGTTCATGTCCCGCTGGAAATACCGTTCCGAGAACCAGGATACCTACTATGACGGCGTGGGCAACGGATATTTCAACTGGGGCGGACTCACTACCTGCGAGGTGTACCTCATCAAGGCCGAGTGCCTGGCCCGTGGTGGAGACATCTCCGGTGCCATGGACGTACTCAACACCGTGCGTCAGACCCGTATCCGTCCTGATGTGTACGAGCCCCTGACCGCAGCAGACCTTGAGGAGGCCATTAGCCTTATCCGCCGGACCAAGGACAACGAGCTGATTTTCTCCATCGTGCCCTTCGCCGACGCCCGCCGCTTCAACGCCGAAGGTACCTACGCCCGCACCCTGACCAAGGAATACGACGGCCGGACCTATACCCTCACTCCCGGTTCCCATCTATGGACCATGCCTTTTCCGGCCGGAGCCATCAATAACCCCGGAAACGGCACCATTACGCAGAATGTAGACAGATAACATAAAATCAATGTAAAATGAAAAGTAATCTTTTTAAACTGGTTCTCCTCTTCGCATCTGTCGCAGCTGTCTCGGCATGCGGCCCGAAGGCGCCCAAGGGCGGTTACATCATCAAAGGCTCAGTCGAGGGTATCCCCGACAATGCGGTCGTTCAGCTTATACCTGTCGCTCACGAGGTGATGGATCCTCTGGCGGAGGCAACCGTAACGGACGGTAAGTTTACTTTCACCGGTATCGTGGAGCAGCCTACGGCCGTGTCGCTGATAGTGAAGGATGCCTACGGCTACCGCAATCTCATGGTGGAAAATACCAAAATGGAGATATCGGGCTCAGTGTCATCCTCTGCCGGCGCTGACGGCACGGCAAGTTATGGACTGGAAGCTCTCAAAGTGACCGGCTCTCCTATGAGTGACCGTTACTATGAGCTCATGCAGGTCCGCTACGGCATGGATTCGGTTTTCAGTGCCAATCAGCGCAGGCATGCAGAGATAATCGCTGCCATCGGAGAGGCAAAGGGAAAGGGCGATACCAGGAAGGTCGAGGAACTTATGAACAGCAAGGCCGGAAAAGCGATGCTGGCAGACGAGCATAAGTTCTTCAGCACCTTGGATTCCTTGTACAACAAGACCTTCATGGACAATAAGGACTCTTTCTGGGGACCTCTGATGATGATATCCCTGACGACATATCTGTCCGAGGACATGCGTCCCGTATATGAGGCTTTCAGCCAGGAGGCTAAGGATTCCTATTATGGAAAACTGGTACACGAGGAGCTTTATCCTGCGGGTATGATAGGGGAGAAGGTTCCTGATTTTACTGTAAAGGATGAGTCCGGAAAGGAATATTCTCTTGCACAGCTCAGCGAGGGCAAGAAATACATCCTGATCGATTTCTGGGCATCGTGGTGCGCCCCCTGCCGTAGGGAGATACCCAACCTCAAGAATCTCTATGCCAAGTACAGCTCCAAAGGTTTCCAGATTATAAGCATCTCCAGAGACAAAAATGCGGAGGACTGGAAGAAAGCCATCGAGGATGAGCAGCTTACATGGCCCAACTTCCTCGATGAGTCCGACATTGCCAAACTCTACAAGGTGAGGGCCATCCCTACGATGTACCTTGTGGATGCAGACGGCCGTATCGTGGCTGAGAATGTCCGTGGAGAGGCTCTGGCTGAGAAAGTAGCCGAACTGTTCAAATAAATTGACTATGAACTTCAAAAGAACTGTCATGGCCGTTTTAGCCGGCCTTATAGCCCTGTGCGCCAGCGCACAGGGCGTAATCTCAGTAGACTCGAAAGCCTCCGTCCTGCCCGACGGCAACGTCGAGCTGCTGCTGACCGTCAGCCTCGAACCGGGCTGGTACATGTACAGCACCGTGCCGGTGAGCGGCGGCCCGATGGCCACTTCCTTCACCGCCGACGAAAACACCGCCTTCACCCTCTCCGGAGGGCTGCAGGACGTTGAGGAGGCCCACATCAAATTCGACGAGGGATTCGGAATGGACGTCAAGTACTTCGAGGGCACTGCGCAATTCCGCCAGGTCATCGTCCCCGCCACGCAGGAGACCTTCACCGTGACCGGATACCTCGAGTACCAGACCTGCAACGGGGCAGAGTGCACCCTCAACGAGAGCGAGGTCTCCGTCAAGGTGGACCCCACGGCAGCGCCGGGAGAGGCATCCGCAGCCCCCTCCAAGGGCGGTAAGGCGGCCGGCCAGGGCTTCTGGAGCTTCCTGCTCATAGCCTTCCTCGCCGGACTCGCCGGGGTCATCACCCCCTGCGTCTTCCCCATGATACCCATGACCGTGGGCTTCCTCATCGGAGGAGGCAGCACCAGGAGGGCCGGCGTCCTCAAGGGCGTCATCTTCGGCCTCTCCATCATGGTCATCTACACCCTCCTCGGACTCGTCGTGGCCCTCTTCCAGAGCACCGCGGCCACCGACGCCATCGGCACACACTGGATACCCAACCTCATCTTCGCCCTCCTCTTCCTCGTCTTCGCCGTGTCGTTCCTCGGCGCGTTCGAGATAACCCTGCCCTCGGGCCTGGCCAACAAGGCCGACCGCGAGGCGGATAAGGGCGGATACATCGCGGCCTTCTTCGTGGCACTCGCCATGACCATCGTCTCCTTCTCCTGCACCGGTCCCTTCGTGGGCTCCATCCTCGCCGCCGCCGTCCTCGACGGGGTGGCCCTCAGGCCCATCGTCGGCATGGCCGTCTTCGGACTGGGATTCTCACTGCTCTTCGTCGTCCTTTCCTTCTTCCCCGGAGTGATGAAGAAGCTGCCCAAGTCCGGCGGCTGGCTCAACATGGTCAAGGTCGTGTTCGCCTACATCATGCTCGCCTTTGCCATGAAGTTCCTCTACAACATCGACGCGTACTTCGGATGGGGCGTCATCACCCGCCTGGGCTTCATCGCCACGTGGGCAGTCCTCGCCCTGCTCCTGGGCCTGTACTTCCTCGGGGTGTTCCGCACCAGCCACGACACTCCCACCGACGGCATCGGATGGGGCAGGCACATCGCGGCCATCATCTGCATCACCTTCGCCTTCTACCTCATCCCCGGCCTCTTCGGCGCCCCGCTGCAGAGCATCTCGGGCCTCATCCCGCCGATGGACGGCTCGACGCTGACGCTCTCTTCCGGCGGCACCGCGCAGGCAGCATCCGGGGACAATGCGGCTGCTTCAGGATACTCGACCCTGAAGAACTACACGAACTTAGACGAGGCCCTGGCCGAAAGCAAGGCCACCGGCAAGCCCGTCTTCGTGGTGTTCAAATCCCACACGTGCAGCGTGTGCAAGCAGATGGAGGCCACCGTCCTCTCGTCGGCTGCCGTCATGGACAGGCTGTCGGATGACTTCGTCATCGCCCACCTCTACGTGGACGACAAGACGGAGGACGCGGAGTTCCGCACCCTGGGCCGCCGCTACCGCGACCTGGAGATGAGGCAGTTCGCCTCGGCATTGCAGCCGCTCTACGCGGTGGTGGACGCTGAGGGCAGCACCCTCTCCGGCCCCGTCGGAAGCTGCTCAGAGGAGGAGTTCCTGAACTTTCTGAATTTCTAAATAACTCTTTGTGTTACGATAATGGGCCCGGTGAACCGCTGACACCGGACCCATTTATTTATCTGCCGAAAAGCATTTCCCGTATCCACATTGCGAAGAAGCGGTCGTTAAGTGACCAGGTGCCATCGATGACAGTGACGAGACCTTTCTCAAGCAGTTTCTTGGATGCGGCCTGGACTGAGCTGGCGGAGGCGAGGCCGTGCCTGCGGATGAATGCGGCGGATGTGATGCTTTCCGCCTTGCCGTCTATGGCGATGGAGTATAGGAGTTCTTTCTGCTTCTCCGGGATGTTGGACAATATCTCGCGGTAGGTGGGTTCGAGCAGGGTGATTATGCTGCGGATGGCTTGGGCGGTGGTCTCGGGTGTGCAGGTCCCACCGTCCGGTGTGTCGGCGAAGGATTCGTTGAATGTCCGCTGCATACAGTACGTGTTGCCCTCGAACAGGTCGTAGACCTCTCCGGCAGTTTCCTTCTCTATGGTGCGGTTCCTACTGCTGAAATGTCCGGTGACAAAGTCAATATAGATGCTACGCTCGATGGGCCCGAGCTCCAGCATGTCCGCACTCTGATAGAAGGGCCTGGCCGAGGAGGTGAACATCTCCTGCATGAGGTGCCGCTCGCTGCCTGCAAATATGAATTTGGCGTTGCTTATCCGCTGGATGTGTGAGCGGAGCAGAGCCTCTATGTTCTTTTCAGGATACTTGGCTACTTGTTGAAATTCGTCTATCGCCACTATACACGGCTTTCCTGCCTCCTGCAGACATGTGAAAATCTCTTCCAGAGTGTACTCCGGCCGGTCTATGTCGCCCAGCTCCAAGGAGAACGCCGGGAGTCCGCTGACAGGGTCGAAACCCAGTTTGCCGCTGATGGACTTCAGGGTGCGGATCATCAGGCTGACTATCCTGCGGTCTGAGGATGCCAGGCGGTTGAAGACTTCCTTTCCCAGAAGGTATGTCAGTTCTTTGAGCCCGGTAGTGTGGAGGATGTCGATGAAGAACTTATGATATCCGCTCAGTTTACTCCTGCTGTAGCAGAACTGTATCAGTCCTGTCTTGCCCATGCGCCTCGGAGACATCAGAACCACGTTGTTGCCGTTCGTCAGCGACTTTATCAGTCTGGCGGACTCATTGCGGCGGTCGCAGAAGTACTCCGGATCTATGCTGCCGGAGACGATGAAAGGATTTTCAACAGTTTCCATATTCAATTTATTTTACCGCAAATGTAATTATTCAAATTAAATTATGCAAATCAAATAATTTATTTTGAATAATGACTCAGGCGGTTTTCTCCCGCTCCATCTGGGCGCGGCTCTTGCTGGCGGTGACGAGCCAGACGCCTGTGAAGATGAGCAGGACGGCGAGGACTTTCACGAAACTGAAGGTGTCGAGGCCGAGGTAGATGGAGGCGGTGACCGAGACTATGGGCTGGATGTAGTTGTACATGCCGGCGACGGTGGGACGCAGGGCCTTCTGTCCTACGACTACCAGGATGTAGCAGAGGAAGGTGGCCAGGACCACGACGTAGAGGATGCCGCCTATATTGCCCCAGGTCAGGCCGGCCCAGTCAGTGGCGATCAGGTCGTGGTAGGAGAAGGGCAGAAGGCAGATGAAGGCGTAGGTGAACATCCACTTCATGATGGTGAAGATGGAGTATTTGCTTACAAAATTCTTGTAGAGGACGAGGTAGGAGGCGTAGCTGAGCTGGGCGAAAAGGATCAGCAGGTCCCCGCCGATATTTGTCGTACTCCCGGCCGCTGCCGCCGCTGCATGACTGCCACCGAGGATGAGCAGCAGGGCGCCGCCGGCTCCGAAGGCGATGCCGCCGACCTTCTTGCCGGTGATGGGCTCCTTGAGGAAGAATGCCGCCAGGATCATTGCCCACAGCGGCATGCTGGTGGCTATGATGGAGGCATCGGCAGGGGAGGTGAGGCTGACTCCGAAGACGTAGAGGCCCTGATTGAACACTATTGCCAGGAGAGAGGCCACGAAAAGTCTGACCATGTCCTTCGGCTCGACCTTCTCCGGCTTCCGGAAGAGGGAGGCGGCCCAGAAGAGCACCATTGCCCCGAATACCCGCAGATCCGTGAGTACCAGCGGTGTGATTATACTGCCCGCCATGACTATTTTCGCCACCGGGGCCATAAGTCCCCAGATGCAGTTGGCCGCCAGCATAGCGCTGTGGCCTTTCCAGCTGAAATTTTCCATTATCTTACTATAAAAGCGGCCGCGAATGTACACTTTTTTCCCATTCGGTGAAACGCTCGTCTATTCGCCGAATTTTTTCGGCGAATAATTTGCCTATTCACCGAAATGTGCCTAATTTTGCGCAAAATATAAGGCGATGCGGTATATTCACGATTATGATAACTGGTGGCAGTTCCGATATGATGTCCATCGGATAATTAATGAGTTGGGACGTGTGCGGTCCAAGCAGGGCATGGTGCTCGGGAGGATGTTGTCGCTTGGATTCAGCTCTCAGGATGAAGCTGTGCTGTCGAATATGTCGGTGGATCTTGTCCGCTCATCGGAAATTGAGGGAGAAAGGCTTAATCTTGAGGAGGTACGCTCATCAATAGCCCGTAGACTCGGAATAACAGCGGCAGGAATAGTTCCAACCTCGCGTTATGTAGATGGTATCGTGGAGATGCAGCTGGATGCAACGCAGAATTATAGCAGGCCTCTTTCGGCGGAACGTCTTTTCGGATGGCACAATGTATTGTTTCCAACAGGTATGAGCGGATTATACAGTATAGAGGTGGGCAAATACAGGAGTGGTGAGATGCAGGTTGTGTCAGGTGCCATGGGCATGGAAAGAGTACATTATCAGGCTCCGGCTGCGGACAGGGTGCCGGTGGAGATGGAGAGGTTCATCTCGTGGGTCAACAGTGATGAAGATATTGATGCTGTGCTGAAAGCCGCCATAGCGCACCTGTGGTTTGTATCTATTCACCCGTTTGATGACGGTAACGGGCGCATTGCACGGGCGCTGACCGATATGTTGCTTGCCCGTTCTGAAAATAGCAGAAAGCGATTCTACTCCATATCAGCGGAGATGAAGTTGCTGCAAAAAGAGTATTACGGAATCCTGGAGAGGACGCAGCGTGGTGACGGAGATATCACCGACTGGATACTGTGGTTCCTGAGCTGTTTCGAAAAAGCACTGGATTCAACCGAAAATGCATTGTCGTCAGTCCTTAGGAAAGCTGATTTCTGGGAACGCAACCGGAATGTTACGTTCAACGCAAGACAGCAGAAACTGCTCAATATGCAGTTTGACGGATTCTTCGGCAAACTGACTACCGGCAAGTGGGCGAAGATTGCCAAATGCTCTACAGACACAGCGCTTAATGATATTCGTGATCTTGTTGAAAAAGGCATTTTGAAGAAGACTGAGGAAGGAGGACGCAGTACAAACTATATCCTGCTGGAATAATCTTTACAAAATGTACACTTTTTTCTAACTTTGCAGACCGAAAACAATAACTTGAATTTATTCTATGGACAGAACACACCTTGCCTGGAATGCAGTTTCCTGTACAGTTGTCATTATTATGTTGTTGACGTGTTCATTTACGGCTTCTGGATATCAGGCCGTTGATTCGGTTCCGGAGAAGGAGAGGACACGCGGTGACTTTACTGCAAACATCAGTCTGGCTTTTCCTGTGTTCAGCAGCGGACTCGAGACGTTCGGCTACGAAGCGGTGGGTTTCGGATACACTTTCCTCAACAATAATCTGGAGGCGGGTATCAACCTCGGCGGCCTGGTCACCAAGGGCACGATCTATACCCATTCGAAGATGAAAGGTATGGTGATGGGCACGGCCTATCTGTCCCTGCTTTTAACCAGACGGGCAAGCTCACCATCTGTCCTACGATAGAGGCCGGTGTGGGGGCACGGTACCATCCATCAGGTCCCCGAGTCGACCAGAGCCGTGTTCGGTGTCGGCTCGACGCTGCTCTACCGTCCTCTTAAATGGTTTCATACGGGTATAGACCTCAAGTACGTATTCCTTTCCAACAGCAATAACCGCTGGCTGATGCTCGGCTTCAAGTTCGGTGTGGACTTTTAGCAGTCAGGCAGGATAAATGAGTGTATTTTTTTCCTACTTTTGCACCTGCAAATTATCGACACAAGTTATGTACAGGACACACACATGCGGCGAGCTTCGCCTAGACAATGCCGGACAGAAGGTCACTCTGGCCGGATGGGTCCAGAGAGTAAGGAAGATGGGCGGTATGAGCTTCATCGACCTGAGGGACCGTTACGGTATAACACAGGTTGTAATCGACGAGTCGGCCTCTGCGGAGCTCAATGCTCAGGTGGAGAGACTGGGCCGCGAATACGTAATACAGGTTTCCGGTACAGTTCTGGAGCGTCAGAGCAAGAACTCCAGGATAGACACCGGCGACATAGAGGTGCGCCTGGAGTCCCTCAATGTGCTCAATCCGGCTGTTACACCTCCATTTACCATCGAGGACGAGTCCAACGGCGGAGATGATCTCCGTATGAAGTACCGCTACCTCGACCTGCGCCGCAACCCTCTGAAGAATAATCTGATGCTGCGCCACCGCATGGCCCATGAGGTACGCAACTACCTCGACGGTCAGGGATTCATGGAGATTGAGACACCTTACCTGATTAAATCCACTCCCGAGGGTGCCCGCGACTTCGTGGTGCCTTCGCGCATGAATCCCGGCCAGTTCTACGCCCTGCCCCAGAGCCCCCAGCAGCAGAAGCAGCTCCTCATGGTGGCCGGATACGACCGCTACTTCCAGATCGTGCGCTGCTTCAGGGACGAGGACCTCAGGGCCGACCGTCAGCCGGAGTTCACCCAGATAGACTGCGAGATGTCCTTCGTGGAGCGCGACGATGTGCTGGAGACATTCGAGGGCATGATCAAGACCCTCTTCCACAACGTACTCGGCAAGGACTTCCCCGAGCCGTTCTATAAGATGCCCTACTCCGAGGCCATGGACTCATACGGCTCGGACAAGCCCGATATCCGCTTCGGCATGAAACTGCACGAGATTACATCCCTGGCCAAGGGACATAACTTCCCTGTCTTCGACTCAGCTGAGTATGTAGGCGGTATCGCCGTTCCCGGATGCGCCGGCTATTCCCGCAAGCAGACCGACGAGCTGACCGAGTGGGTAAAGCGTCCCCAGATAGGCGCCAAGGGCCTGGTCTACATCAAGTGCAATGAGGACGGCACCTTCAAGTCTTCGGCCGACAAGTTCCTCACTCCCGACGACCTGGCCGCTATGGCCGCAGCCGTCGAGGCTCAGAAGGGTGACCTGATCCTGATTCTTGCCGGTGCCAGGAACAAGATGCGCACTGCCCTCGGCTCCCTGCGTATCGAGATGGGCAACCGTCTCGGCCTGCGCGACCCGAAGGTATTCGCCCCCCTGTGGGTAGTTGACTTCCCCCTGCTGGAGTGGGACGACGAGACCTCCCGCTTCTACGCCATGCACCATCCCTTCACTGCTCCCAAGCCCGAGCATCTGGACTGGTTCTACAGTGATAAGAAGGAAGACTTGGAGCGCGTGTGCGCCAATGCCTACGACTTCGTGCTCAACGGTACCGAGGTGGGCGGCGGCTCCATCCGTATCCACGATTCCAAGATACAGGAGCGTATGTTCGAGGTTCTCGGTTTCAGCCATGAGGACGCTGACTATCGCTTCGGCTTCCTGATCAATGCCTTCAAGTACGGCGCTCCCCCTCACGGAGGCATCGCATTCGGTTTCGACCGTTTCTGCGCCCTCTTCGGCGGACAGGAGAGCATCCGTGACTTCATCGCATTCCCCAAGAACAATCAGGGCCGCGACATGATGCTCGATGCTCCCTCGCGCATTGACCAGGTGCAGATGGACGAGCTCTTCCTGCAGAGTACTTATAAGGAGGAAAAATAATTAAAAAAGAACAATATGTCACTTGAACAGCAGATACAGTCCGACATCAAGGCGGCGATGATCGCCAAGGACAAGGTGGCTCTCGCGGCCACCCGTGCGGTGAAGGCCGCAATTCTCCTCGCCAAGACCTCCGAGGGGGGAGCCAAGGACAGCCTCGAGGATTCAGAGGTGGTCAAGATAGTGCAGAAGCTCGTGAAACAGCGCAAGGAAAGCGCGGAGATCTACTCCCAGCAGAACCGTCAGGACCTGGCGGACAATGAGCTGGCGGAGGCAGCTGCAATGGAGAAATACCTCCCGGCCGCCCTCTCCGAGGCTCAGGTCGAAGAGGCCGTCAAGGTCATCATCGCCGAGACAGGCGCCTCATCCATGGCCGACATGGGCAAGGTGATGGGCATAGCTACCAAGAAGCTCGCCGGTCAGGCCGACGGCCGCCTCATCTCCACCATCGTCAAGAAATTACTATCTCACTGATTTATTAATATTAAATTCAGGGCTCATGAAAAAATTTTGACAGTCAGCCTGGGAGAGTTCAAGACCAATGTCAATACTTTTGATTTCGGCTTCAATTTCAACGCTGCCATCGGCTTACGGTATTACTCTATAATCTTCCGTGGGGTTACACCATAGCGCAGGAGTGTTGTATTTTTACGATAAGGCCTGTCTCTAGGTCATAATAGAATATGACACCGGTGCAGTCGTTGGGATAGAACCATGTCGGGGGGAACCATTCGAGTTCCCCTTCTTCGTTATCTTCCATGCGGCCTCCAAGCCGGCGGACAGTCTTGATGCTGTCTCCTACGCGGATACCGTTCACTGAGAATCTGTCTGTTGACAGTATATAGTGGCCGAGAGAAAGTGAGCCGTCATCATTGATCCAGAATTGAAAAATATCTTCGGAGTCCGAATACAAGGCAGTAGCTATGTCAAAGCCCCATTCTTGGTATAGAGTGTCTGGAGCCCCGTAGATCTTTACAAGTTCTTCTTCTGTCAGATCATTCATATTCATAATGTCTGAATCTTGGGCTGACAGGGAAAATACCGGGAATACAGCGGTGACAATTAAAAGTTTCAATAAAAGTTTCATTTGGATAGATGTTTTCGATTAGTAAATTAATTATCTGAGCGGAGCAAGGATGATAACATTGTTGTCGTCCTCGCTTATGTTTTTCAGGATGTCGGAGATATGCTTGCGGGCGGAGCTGCTGAGGTTGCCGTTTTCAAGGAATCCGGGCCCTGCTTCCATGAAATTTTCAGCGCTGTGGTTGGTGACGAGGTATCCGTTTTTGAAAGTAGGACTGGTACTGTCATTGGTAAGGATATCGTTTATAATGGTGCGGCGTGAGACTTCTCCTGTCCTGCGGTCCAGGATTATGGACGGCTGGATGTCCATTTCCATACTTATGCTTACGCCTGAACCGGTGTTTCTGCTCTGGACCATCTTCGTTTTATTGATATTGACCACGGCATAGTCCGGAAGGATAAAGGGATCGTGCATGTAGTCGCCATCGCCAATTGTCAGTGCGTTGGGTTCGGTGATTTCTCCCAATTTCATCGTCAGCAGCGGGCTGAGTTCCCTGTCCTGTATAATGAAAAGGGTGTCCTGCTGGGTGTTCATCGACACCTGGCAGATGTCCAGGGCTCCGTCCACGTTGAGTGAGGTGTGGAGACGGAGCATCGCGTTCTCCGGTGCGGAGCCTGTTTTCGGAATCTCCCAGATGACATTGCCCTGCATGTCCTGGCACCAGGCTGCAGGGCAGCTGCCGTCGTAGGGTACTCCGGCTATGGTGACGGTGCGGGCTTTGCTGTCGACCACGAAGTTGTAACCCTGGTTGGGATTGCCGTTGCCTTCGTATGCCAGGGGAAGGTCTTCGCAGAGGCGTCCGGTGCTGATGTCGTAGGAGTAGATGTTGTTGGTGTACAGGGTGCTGATCCATATTTTCCCGCCGGTCTCGTCTATCTGTGCGAAGGATATTCCGGTGTACTCTCCCGGACCGCGTCCGATGTTGCCGATATTGCGCAGGAACTTGCCGGTGGCTCTGTCGAAGAGCTTGAAGAGTGTTTCCCTGGGCGAGTAGATTCCGATGTAGCGGTCAGAGACGGTAATCTCTCCGCCGTCGATAAGTGCTTCGGGATCGCTGCTGTCCAGGGCGATGAACTCAGGCTCGCCTACCCAGTCGGAGAGGAGGATGTCCTCTCCCTGCGGCAATCTGTCGTATTGCACAGAGATGAGACCTCCGTCCCATGCCTGCTGCTGTCCGCATGAGGACAGCAACGGAAGGGCGGCTGATACGGCTATACTGAAGAAAGAGATGGTCAGGTGTTTCATGGTGAGGGAAGTTGGGTTTATCGGAGTTTGTAGATGACTATGATGTTGTTGTCCTCGTCGGAGAGGCCGGAGAGGATGGTGCGTATCCTGTCTTTGGCTGAGTCGGAGAGTCTGCCTTCCTCGAGGGCAGTGGAGGCTGTCTCACGGAAGAGTGCGGGGTCGTAGCTCTGAATCAGATATCCGCCGGAGGGCTGCGGGCTGCACTTGCCTGTCCCGAGGTAGTCGTTGACTATGGTGCATCTGTAGGCTTCGCCGCTTCGTCTGTCGGTTATGACTGTTGCCGATGAACCGAATGTTATGACCCCGTTTTTCATGGGCTGGGGAGCCTGGATGTCTGTCAGGATTTTATCCTGTAGGGCAAGGCTGAGGGCTATCATCTGAACGTCTGTAGCAGTTCCGGCTTTTTTGCCGAGATCCATTGTGAATACGGGTCTTAAGGCTCCGTTCTCAGCTATGAACAGTGTGTCCTCTGCGGCATTGAAAGTATTGAACGAGATATCGAGGCTCCCGGGAATGTTCTTGTTGCTCAATATGCCCCATTGGCTTATGGCTTCTATGTTGGTAGATGCCATGCTCATTCCGCGTTCGGAGACGCTCCAGATCACATTGCCCTTGAAGTCCTGCTGCCAGGCGGCGGTGGTGTCGCTGTCTTCCGGGTAGGGAACCCTCGCGCAGGTGATGAGGCGGGCTTCAGGGTCAATAGTGAAGGCGGATTTTGAATAGTTGTAGTCTCCTAAATTATAGGCCAGGGGCACGTCCTCGACAAATTGCCTTGTGCCGAGGTCATATACGTGGAGCACGTCTGGTCTGTCATGGAGCCATATCCGGTTGTTTTTCTCATCAATGAACGAGCCGAACAGGTACAGGTATTCGCCCGGACCGCGTCCGACATTACCGACTGTCCCGAGATATTTTCCGGTGGCCCGGTCATAGAGTTTGTATGGATTGCCCTGGTAATATCCGCTGGAGATGCCTATGTGCCGTTCGGAGATACTTATTCCCCCCGTGGCGTATGCTTCGGGGCTGCGGCTGTCGAGGGCGATGAACTCGGGCTCTTCGAACAGGTCGGAGAGGTTGACTGTGCCCTTGTCGGTCAGTTCTTTGTAATTTATCGAGATAAGGCCGGTGTCTGCGCCCTGCCTGCCGCTGCATGAGGTGACAGTAAGAAGTATGGCGGCTGTGCAGATAAAGGATATTTTGGACTTCATCATATCGGGCGAGGTTGGGGTTTGTAACTGTTTGTAAATGAATTGCTTTTGATTTTGTAAGGTACCACGTTCAGTTTTGGAAAGCCGACGTGGCACCTATGTGAAGCGTAGTGGTTTGATAATTAGCTTGTTGCGGTTTTGCGGTGTGCCGGCTTGTCAGGCCTTCTTGTAGGTGATGGTGCCGGTGGCCTGGTTGGTGGGCATGACGAGGACCTCGGCGATCTGCATGTACTCGGGGGCGCTGGCGGCGAACCATGCCACTTCGGCGATGTCGGCTCCGGTCAGGGGGCGGATGCCCTTGTAGACGCTGTCGGCCTTGGCCTTGTCACCGCGGAAGCGCACGACGGAGAAATTGGTCTCCACGAGGCCGGGCTTGATGTTGGTGACTCTCAGCGGAGTGTCCACGAGGTCGATGCGGAGGCCGTCGGAGAGGGCCTTCACTGCAGCCTTGGTAGCGCAGTACACGCTGCCTCCGGGATAGGCGGCGTCACCGGCGATGGAGCCGAGGTTGATGATGTGGCCGCGTCCGCGCTCGACCATGCCGGGTACTACGAGGCGGGTCATCGAGAGCAGGCCGCGGATGTTGGTGTCGAGCATGATGTCCCATTCGTCGAGGTTGCCCTCATGCTCCTTGTCCACGCCGAAGACGAGGCCGGCGTTGTTGATGAGCACGTCGATGTTCTTCCATTTGCCTTCAAGGGAACCGAGGGCCGCGATGATCTGGTCCCGGTAGCGGACGTCGAAGGGCAGGACGAGGGCGTCGGCTCCCAATCCGGCCAGCTCGGCCTTCAGGGCCTCTCCCTTCTCGGGCTTGCGGCAGTTGATGATGATGTCATAGCCGCCTGCTGCGAACTTTTTCGCGCAGGCCTCGCCGATACCGCTTGTGGCACCGGTGATAAGTGCGATTTTTCTTTCCATATACTTTATTTAAGTGGTGCTATCATGAGTATGATGTTGTCGTTCTCGGTCAGGCCGTCGAGGATGGAGGATATCTTAGTGCGGGCGGCTTCGCTGAGGCTGCCGTCGGTAAGGGCCTTGGCTCCGGCTTCCTGGAATGTCAGGGCATCGTAGCTGTTCGCGAGATACCCGTCCGTGAAGCGGAAATTATTGTCGTTCCATGTCATGATGTCGTCCACGATGTTGCGCAGGGATACTTCCTCTGTCTGCCTGTCCATGACCACGCTGGGCAGATATTCATATTCGATGAAGAATACCGCGCCTCTGCTGGTCATTCCTGCTGACCTGGATATTCCGATGACAGCGTATCCCGGGAGGAGGCTGGAGCTGCGGAAGAGCCTGTCTTCACTGAGATCTATGTAGTTAGGCTCGGTGATGCCTTCGAACTGGACAGTAAGAATGGGCTTGATCTCCCGGTTCTCCAACACGTACAATGTGTCCTGCGCGGTGTTGTTGCTCTCGAAGCACAGGTCCATGGTGCCCGGTGTGTTGTGTCCGGTACGCATCGTCAGTAAGACATTCTCCTCCATAGTGTAGGTCTTGGGGATCTCCCACAGGATGTTGCCATCCATGTCCTGGCACCATGCGGCTGCGGGACATTTGTCCTTAAAGGGCAGGGGCACGACTGTAATAGTGCTGGAAAGGCTGTCCACTAAGAAGTTGAAGCCGTTGTTGTTATTGTTGTCGGCCTTGTAGGGAAGCTTTATGTCCGCGATGAGGCGGCCCGTGGTGATATCGTAGCTGTAGATTTTGTTCCTGTTTATGGTGCTGATCCAGACCTTTCCGCCGGCTTCGTCTATCTGTGCCGAAGATATGCCGGTATATTCACCCGGTCCGCGTCCGATACCGCCGATGTCCCGCAGGTATTTTCCGGTGGCGCGGTCAAACAGCTTGAAGGGGGTCGTTTCGCTGTTTTTGCGGTATACGCCTATGTATTGGTCCGAGATAGTCAGCAGTCCGTCGGTAACCAGAGCCTCAGGCCGGCTTTCCAGAGCTATGAACTCCGGCTCGCCGACCCACTCCGATATGAGGATGTCCTTTCCCTGCTTCAGATCGGCATAGTTGACGGAGACGAGTCCTTCCGGGTTGCGGTGAGTGGTGCTTTTCGGACCGCATGACACGGCGCCCAGCAGGACGGCCGCTGACAGCAGGACGGCACTGGAGCAACGTGCTGCGTTAATCAGTAAAGTTTTCATGTGTTAATGTGTTAATGTGTTAATGTGTTTCAAAGTTAGCAAAATTTTATGATTATCCGCAAACTTGCCCCTTCGTTGACTGGCAGGTGCCGGGGAAAGCGGCCTTTCTCCACCACCTTCTCGATTTCGTTATGAGCCGACCAGCCTCAGAAGCACCTCTCGCTGGCCCTGCTCCGTTTTTCCCTCCGGAAGGTGACGGTGAAAAACCACGTTAGTCGGCACCTTCTTGGCAGCATTGGAAGCCGACCAGCCTCAGCAACATCTCCTGCGGGCCTTTCCGGAACACCGTAGCGGTAAGCTGCTTTAAAGGTATTTTTACAGATAGCCATTTTTCCATTTCATATTCTTGTTACAATTTTGTAATACTTTTGTAACATCACAGCCATACTTTTGCAACCGAAATTTATACACAGTTATGGAGTTTTTGTATATAGGAATCATCATTTTCCTTTTCTGCCTCGCCATTTCGGACATTATCGTCGGCGTGAGCAACGACGCTGTAAACTTTCTCAACTCCGCGGTAGGTTCCAAGACCGCCAAGTTCCGCAACCTCATCATCATCGCCTCCATCGGAGTTTTCCTCGGGGCTTCCCTGTCCAACGGTATGATGGACATCGCCCGCCACGGCATCTTCCAGCCGCAGTATTTCAGCTTTGCCGAGCTGATTACCATCATGCTGGCTGTAATGGTGACCGACGTGATACTCCTCGACGCATTCAACTCCAGGGGCCTGCCCACATCGACCACAGTCTCCCTCGTCTTCGAGCTGCTCGGAGGTACGGTGGCCCTCGCCATGATCAAGAACATCCAGTCCGACGGCGCCCTGACATTCGCCCAGATGATCAACACCGACAAGGCCCTCTCGGTGGTCCTTGGTATCTTCCTTTCGATAGCGATTGCCTTCGTCTTCGGTATGGTGATACAGTGGATAGTCCGTACGATATTTACATTCAACTATAAGCCCAGGATGAAATACCTGGCCGGAGTTTTCGGCGGCATAGCCGTGACCGCCATCGTGTACTTCCTGCTGATCAAGGGTCTGAAGGACTCCTCCTTCATGACAGCCGATGCCAATGCCTGGATTAAGGAGCACACCGGCATGCTGGTGCTCTGCCTCTTCGTCGGCAGCAGCGTCATCATGCAGATACTGCACTGGTGCAAGGTCAATATCCTGAAGATAATCGTGCTGATGGGTACTCTTTCACTTGCCATGGCCTTCGCCGGCAACGACCTGGTGAACTTCGTCGGCGTGCCTCTCGCAGGATTCTCCGCATGGCAGGACTACTCCGCCAACGGAATGGGCGTGGGTGCCGACAACTACCTGATGGGCAGCCTTCTCGAGCCGGCCCACACCCCGATGATATTCCTGATACTCTCCGGCGCTACCATGGTATTTGCCCTGGCCACTTCCCGGAAGGCCCGCAACGTGATTAACACCGAGGTCAACCTGACCAACCAGAACGAGTCCGAGGCTTCCTTCGGTACCTCCGCCACCGGACGCCGTCTCGTGCAGATAGCCAATTCCTTCGCCACATGGCTGGAGAAGGTGACCCCCCTGAGAGTTCGCAACTGGATCGACAGCCGTTTCAACAAGGACGAGGCCATCCTCGTCAAGGGTGCCGCATTTGACCAGATGAGGGCCGCCGTCAACCTGGTGGTATCCTCCCTCCTGATTGCCCTCGGTACTTCCCTCAAGCTGCCCCTCTCCACCACTTTCGTAACATTTACCGTGGCCATGGGTACCTCCCTGATGGACCGCGCCTGGGACCGTGAGAGCGCCGTAGGCAGGGTGACCGGCATGATGTCCGTGATGGGCGGCTGGCTGCTGACAGCGGTGATAGCCTTCGCAGTCTGCTTCGCGATGGCCCTCGTGATGCACTACGGCAGCTTCGTAGCCATGATACTCCTCAGCATCGTCGCCATGGTCATCATCATCCGCAGCAATATCAAGTTCAATAAGAAAGCCCACGAGAAGGAGAAGAACAAGACCGTCTTCGAGCAGATGATGTCCTCCAACGACCCCGACGAGGTATGGAGCCTGCTCAAGAACCAGGTAAAGGAAAGTACGGTCAAGGAACTGGACTATGTCTCCAACTACTACTCCAACTTCATCGACTGCTTCGTCAGCGAGAACCTCAAGTGCCTGCGCCGTCAGTACAGCACCATGCACGCCGAGATAGACGGCTACAAGTCCGTCCGCCGCAAGGAGATTCTGGCCCTCAAGCGTACCGACCCGACCGTGTCCGTGCAGGCCAGCACCTGGTTCCATCTCGAGGCCAACAACACCTCCCAGCTCCTGTACAGTCTCAAGCGTATGTCCGAGCCCTGCAAGGAGCACCTGGAGAACAACTTCAACCCCCTGCCCAAGGACTGCGCCGAGGAGTTCGCTCCCGCCAGCGAGGCCTTCCTCGTCCTGCTCAACAAGACCCGCGCCTATGTGGACGACTTCAACCCCGCGGCCGAGCAGCAGTCCAAGGAGCTGATCAAGGACATCTCCGCCTACAAGAAGGAAGTGGCCGTGCTGCGCAAGAACAACCTCGAGCGCTTCAACTCCGAGTCCGACACCTCCAACTTCAACATCTACATCCTCTATCAGACCATCCTGCAGGAAACCCAGCAGATGGCCGACAACCTCAAGCACCTGATCCGCGCCTACACCTACCTCTCCACAGTGAAGGGTAAGTAAAAATTAATACTATATTTGCATATGCAAAGAATTCTTATAGTCGATGACGAGGAGTCCATCTGTGAGATTCTCCAGTTCAATCTGGAGGTCGAGGGCTACGAGGTAGAAGTGGCCTACAGCGCGGAGGAGGCTCTCGGCAAGGACATTAAAAGTTTTTCCCTCATCCTGCTGGACATCATGATGGGCGGGATGAGCGGATTCAAGATGGCCCAGATGCTCAAGAAGGATCCGGCCACTGCGTCTATCCCCATTATCTTCTGCACCGCCAAGGATACTGAGGACAATAAGATAGCCGGCCTTACCCTCGGAGCCGACGACTACATCTCCAAGCCGTTCTCAGTCAGGGAGGTGGTAGCTAGGGTCAAGAGTGTGCTCCGCCGCTGTGCTCCCCGGCCTCAGCAGTCTCCGGAGAAGTCTCAGCCGGATGTCCCGGCGGCCCGTACGGAAATGAGCGGAGACAGCATCACGTACAGCGGCCTGCGCCTGGACCTGCTCAAGCACAAGTGCTATATCGACGGGCAGGAAGTCCAGTTGACCAAGAAGGAGATGGAGATAATGACCCTCTTCCTGCGCAACTCCGGCCGTGTCCTCTCCCGCGAGGAGATCCTGCACAATGTCTGGAGCGACGAGGTGGTGGTCCTGGACCGTACCATCGACGTCAATATCACCCGCCTGCGCAAGAAGATAGGCGAGTACGGCAAATATATCGTCACCCGCCAGGGCTACGGCTACGGCTTCGATGTGTAGAGTGTATAGGGGTTATGCTCAAGGAGATAATACATAGGAAGGAACTTCTCTCCAGACTCGAGGAGTTCGTCTACATGGCCGAGAAGGGCAATCCTCTCGACGACTCTTTTCCGCCTTTTCCCGACAGCAAGTGCGGCCGTCTGCTCAACCGCCTGGTGAACACCTACCGCCGCGACATGAACGACCGCGACACGCTGTCCGCTGCCCGCGAGATGGTGGCCCGCGAGTCCCAGGACAATATCCGTCAGAAGAAGCAGCTCACCCAGAACATCAACCACGAGCTCAAGACCCCCGTCAGCAGCATCAACGGCTACCTGGAAACCCTCGTCAACAACCCTAACATGAGTCCGCAGCAGCGGGACATCTTCCTCCGCAAGTGCTACGATCAGTCCCAGCGGCTCTCCAGCCTCCTGCTCGACCTCTCGACCATCACCCGCATGGACGAGGCCGGAGACAAGATCGAGAAGGAGCGCATCTCCCTCTCCGATGTGGTGGCGGAGGCTGTCTCCGACATGGAGCCCATCGCCGGCAAATTCGACGGCAAGGACAGCCCTATGGCCAAAATAGGCCCTGAGGGCAGGGGAACAATGCAGATAATCAACCATTTCCCAGAAGGGAAGGAGATTCAGGGCAATCATTCCCTCCTCTACTCCATATTCCGCAATCTCCTGGAGAACGCGATTTTCTACTCCAAGGGCACGAAGGTAACAGTAAGGCTCCTGGAGGAAAATGACAGGGAATACAGGATATCCATCGAGGACGACGGAGTGGGGATAGACAGCATGCACCTGCCCCGCATCTTCGAGCGGTTCTACCGCATAGACAAGGGCCGCAGCCGCAAGATAGGCGGCACGGGTCTGGGTCTATCCATCGTCCGGAACGCGGTATGCCTCCACGGCGGCATCATAAAGGCCGTCCCCGTCACCCCATCCGGTCTGTGCTTCGAGTTTACCCTCGCCAAGAAATCATAGAAAGGACAGTCAGAACAATGTCGGATCGGGCAGTATCCGGAAGCTCCTGCGGTGCAGGGGCGTGATGCCGTATCGCGCTACGGCGCTGCGGTGTTCCGCCGTGGGGTATCCGTAGTTGCGCTCCCATCCGTACTGCGGATACAGCTCTGCTGCCTTCCTCATGCAGTCGTCCCTGTAAGTCTTCGCCAGGATGGATGCTGCGGCGATGGAGGCATAGCGGCCGTCCCCCTTGACATAGCACCGGAAGGGGATGTCCCCGTAGGGACGGAAGCGGTTGCCGTCCACAATGATATGCTGCGGGCGGACTTTCAGGGCGTCCAGGGCCCGGTGCATGGACAGTATCGATGCCTGGAGGATATTGATCTCATCTATCTCTTCGGGAGAGGCGGAGGCCACGGCCCAGGCCAGGGCCTTCTCCTGAATATACGAGCGCAACTCCTCTCTTTCCCTGCGGGAGAGCTGTTTTGAATCATTGAGTCCCGGATCGTCGAAATCCTCAGGCAAGACAACGGCGGCGGCATAGACAGGACCTGCGATGCAGCCCCGTCCCGCCTCATCTGTGCCGGCTTCAACCGTGCCGGCGATGTCATAAGCAAGCAACATGCTGCAAAGCAACTAATTTTTTCTCAAAAGTTCCTCTTGAAGTGCGATAATTCTGTTTTTATCTGCGATAGTCGCCTCCAGTTCTGTTATTTTGCGGTCTTTTTCGGCGATGCTGTGTTCGAGACTTTCCACGTCTTTCGGGTCGTATCCGAGGACAAGGGCCTCTTCGGGTAAATTCAGTGCAGACGCGATTTTGGGAAGGTGGTCGCTGATAAGGGAAGTGTTGCCTTTCTCTATTTTGTAATATGCGGTCTGGGAAATCGACAGTTTCTCCGCAAGGTCAGCTTGCGAGAGCTTTTGCTTCCGGCGGTATGACTCAATTCTTTTTTTGATTTCCCTATCATTCATATAAGCAAAAGTATCCTCAAAAAAGAATTAAAAAAAGTAACCAAAAGTTATAAAAACGTGGATTTGAGATGTATCTAGAGGGGTTTGGAGTTAAAAATAATAAAAAGAATGTCAAAAATATTCATAAACCGGAATCCCCGCAGCACAGTTTATAACTTTAGGTTTTCAAACTATAACATATGGGAATAATACTGACAGTCAGAATGCGGCACAGTAACGCCCCGGGCCTTGGAGATGAAGTAACCAGGGCCAGACTTCTCTTTGCCAGAAAACTAATGGTCAGCTATGGAGTCCCTTACGGACAGTTGTGGTCATTGACCGGATTCTCCTCCAGAAAAGACATGGAACGTCATTGGAACGCCATGTTCTGAGACTTGCTGAAACAAAAAAGCCGCACCGGAATCAACCGATGCGGCTTTTTTAAATTCAGCAGTTCGCCCGTTATGATGCGCCGGATTACTCGTCTTTTTCCTCTTCCTGATAAGCCTTCAGCAACTTCTCCTGCACATCCGCAGGTACCTGCTGGTACTCGGCCATCTCCATTGTGAAGGAAGCGCGGCCCGATGTCAGCGAGCTGAGGGTGGTGGAGTACTTGTAGAGCTCTGCCAGAGGCACGCGTGCCTTGAGCACCTCGAAGCCCTTGACGCTGCTCATGCCCTCGATCATGGCCCTGCGGCCCTGGAGGTCGGACATCACGTCACCCATGTACTCGCCGGGCACCATGATCTCGATGTTGCAGATAGGCTCCATGATCTTCGGACCGGCGTTGCGGAAGGCCTCCTTGAAGGCGTTGCGGGCTGCCAGCTTGAAGGAGATCTCGTTGGAGTCCACCGGGTGCATCTTACCGTCGTACACATAGACGCGGATGTCGCGGGCGTAGGAGCCTGTCAGAGGACCTTCCTCCATCTTCTCCATGATACCCTTGAGGATGGCGGGCATGAAGCGGGCATCGATGGCGCCGCCGACGATACAGTTGTAGAACTCGAGCTTGCCGCCCCAGTCCATGGTGTATTCTTCCTTGGACTTGATGTTGAGCACCATTTCCTTGCCGTCGACCTTGAAGCGGTTGTTCTGGGGTGCGCCTTCCACGTAGGGCTCCAGGAGGAGGTGAACCTCACCGAACTGACCGGCACCGCCGGACTGTTTCTTGTGGCGGTAGTTGGCTGCGGCGACCTTGGTGATGGTCTCGCGGTAGGAGATGCGGGGAGCCATGAACTCGACCTCCATCTTGTTGATGTTGTTGATCTGCCACTTGAGGATGTTGATGTGCTGCTCGCCCTGTCCGCTGAGGATGGTCTGCTTGAGCTCCTTGGCGTACTGTACGATGTAGGTGGGATCCTCGGCCGCGGCCTTGTTGAGGATCTCGCCGAGCTTCTCCTCGTCCTTCTCGTCCACAGCCTTGATGGCGGTGCGGTACTTGGCCTGAGGATATGCGATGGGCTCGTAGACGATTTCCTGTCCGGGTGCGCAGAGTGTCTGGTTGGACTTCACGGTCTTCAGCTTCACGGTGCAGCCTATGTCGCCGGCCACCATCTCGCTGACTTTTTCCCTCTTTTTGCCGGCTACGGCGAAGATCTGGGAGATGCGCTCCTTGTTGCCGTTCTCTGCGTTGACGAGGTCCATGCCCTCAGTCAGCTTACCTGACATGACCTTGAAGTAGGCCACGTCGCCGAGGTGCTGCTCCAGAGCGTTCTTGAAGATGAAAATCGATGTGGGACCGTCTACGCTGCAGGGTATGCTCTTGCCGTCCTTGGTGGGCTCGTTGTCTTCTGCGGGTGAGGGTGCCACGTTGATCATGAACTCCATGAGTTTCTTGACGCCGATGTCCTTCTTGGCTGAAATACAGAAAGTAGGCATTATCGAGCCCTGGAGGAAACCGAGGTTGAGTCCCTTCTCTATCTCCTCGCGGGTGAGCTCGCCTGCATCGAAGTATTTTTCCATGAGAGCCTCGTCGCTTTCAGCGGCCATCTCCGTGAGGGCTGCGAGCACCTCGTCGGCCTGTGCCTTGAGGTTCTCGGGGATGTCATGTTCCTCGCGGGTACCGTTGTCGTCCTTGAATGTGTACATCTTCATGGTCAGCACGTCGATGAAGCCGTTGAATCCGGCCCCTACGGCTACGGGGAACTGTACGAGGACGACCTTGTTTCCGAATGCCTCTTTCAGAGAATCGATAGTGCTCTCCCAGCTGGCTTTCTCGGCATCGAGCTGGTTTACTGCCACTACGACAGGCATTTTATAGTTTTCAGCATACCTTGCGAAAATCTCAGTACCTACTTCCACACCCTGCTGGGCATTGACTACGAGAATACCGGAGTCGCATACCTTGAACGAGGAGATCACTCCGCCGATGAAGTCGTCGGCGCCTGGAGTATCCATGATGTTCAGCTTGTTGTCCATGAACTCCGTGTACAGGGGAGTCGAATAGATGGAGCGCTGGTTGATCTGCTCGATTTCGGTGTTGTCACTGATGGTGTTCTTGGCCTCTACGGTGCCTCTGCGGTCAATCACTTTGCCTTCAAACATCATAGCTTCCGACAAGGTGGTCTTTCCAGATTTAGAGCTTCCCAGAAGCACGACATTTCTGATGTTTCCGGTCTGGTAGGTTTTCATTTTATCAAAAGATTATTATTAGTTAGTAAATTTTGTCAATATCCTACAAATTTAGAGAATCTGTAAGACAAATGCAAGAATACTGAAACCTAATTGCAAAAAAGTCCGTCCCGCATCTCGAGCATCCGGTCCGACATGACCGCCAGGTCACGGTCGTGTGTGACGATGATGACTGTCTGCCCGAAGCGATCGCGAAGCTCGAAGAACAGTTGGTGGATGTCACGCTTGGTGTTGCTGTCCAGGTTGCCGGAGGGCTCGTCGGCGAAAATCACGGCCGGCCGGTTGATGACAGCGCGGGCTATGGCCACTCTCTGCTGCTCTCCGCCTGAGAGCTCGGAGGGCTTGTGCTCCGTCCTGTGTCCCAGTCCTAGGGACTCAAGCAGCTCTGTCGCCTGTCTCCGGGCCTCTGAACTGCTTTTGCGGGCTATGAGGGCCGGAATCATGACATTCTCCAGGGCGGTGAACTCGGGAAGCAGATGATGAAACTGGAATACAAAGCCTATCCTCCGGTTGCGGAAGTCTGCGAGTGCGTCGGATGACAGGGAAAAAATGTCGGTCCCGTCAATCAGGACCTTGCCTGAGTCCGGACGGGAGAGAGAACCGAGTATCTGCAGCAGTGTGGACTTGCCGGCCCCGCTTGCTCCGACAATCGATATGACCTCGCGGTCAGCGGCCCGGAAATCAATCCCGCGCAGGACTTTCACCGGACCGAAACTCTTGGTGATGGACGCGGCCTCTATCATCTGGATTCCGGTTTCTTGGCATCCTTGTCGGCGTCGGACTGCTTTTTCTCCATCCCCGGCTTTTTCCACATTTTGATCATCTTGATGCGGAAATCCTCCTCGGCTATGTACATCAGGACTACTTTCTCTACGGGGAGAATCTTGAGAAACTCATCCAGATAGAGTCTCTCAAGCTCATCGTCCTTCACGCATCCGTCAATATACTCCATGAGCTGCTTCTTCATATTGACTTCGGAGGCTGTACCTTCCTCGCTCATCCTCCGCAGCTCGTGAAACTCGTGGCGGTTGGCCCTGCGGGCTTCTTCCATCGCCTTGCGGTATTCATTGTATACGGGCCAGAATTTGGAGGCCTCTTCCGGTGTGAGACTCATGCGGGAGGTGAAATATGCGATGCGCGCGCTTTCGAGCTTTTCCTTGTTCTGAGGGGTAGGGTGGGCGGACTCTCCGGGAGCGCAGGGCGCCGGCTGGGCCGCCAGCGGCAGGGACAGCAGAAGATATCCTGCCAGTAAGATAATCAGTGTCTTGATACTTTTCATACGGGTATGGTTCTTTAAGGTTAAGGTTTCAGGTCTGTATTGTCTTCTTCTTCGAGATACCGGAGCAGGTCTTCCTCGGTCAGGGTGGCCTCCAGCTCCTCTTCGATGTCTCCCTCTATGGTCACTGTGTTCTCGAGGGAGTAGGTGAATGCCTTCTCGACATCAATCTCATCGTAATATGCATAGATGAAGCTGCTTTCCAGGTAGCCCCGCTCTATCATGGCCATGATGGGGTCGTCTGTCTCCGCCGGGTCTTCATAAAGCAGCGGAGTAACCTTGGAGGCTATCCATCCGAAACCGGCTATGGCACCGAACATGAGCGCCAGCATGAAGGCCGGCTTGGCCTTCACGACGAACGTGGAGAAAGGTCCCGCAGGCTTGTGTATCCTTTCCCGAACCCTGTCCTCCAGCGATTCGAAATAGCCGTCGGGGACAGTGAATGGATTCTTTGTCATGTTATTCTTTTCGCTCATACGTCTATTAGACATTTAAAAGTGCCGTAGGATTAATCCTCCTCTTTCAAATACCGTTTCATTTTCATGTACGCATGGTGGTAGGAGGCCTTGATGGATCCTGTAGTGCCCTTCAGGGCCGCGGCTATGTCATCGAATTTCATCTGGTCGAAGTACCTCATCGAAAAGACGACTTTCTGCTTTGGAGGCAGCTTTGCTATGCCGGCATACAGACGGCGGGTGATCTCGTCACCTGAGAAGTAAGGGTCGGCGGTGAATCTGTCCTCTACCGCACGCTCGTTTCCACTGAGGGAGAACATGGCTCTCAGGCGTTTGCTCTTCAGGAAGTTGAGTGTCTCGTTGACGGCTATCCGGTAGAGCCATGTGTACAGTCTGCAGTCTTCCCGGAAGCCGGGGAGGTATTTCCATGCCTTCACGAGGGTATTCTGCAGGATGTCATCGGCGTCGTCGTGGTCGAAGACCATCCGCCTGATCTGCCAGTACAGGTCGCGGGAATACCGGCGCACCAGGAGGTTGAAGGCGTAGTCCTCCTTCCCCTCCTGGCGGAATGCGTCCAGTATTTCCTTGTCCTCTGTCATTTATTTCTTTCTGGAGATGGCTTTCAGTGCGGCGGATACGATATGCTCTGCATCGAGCCCGTAGGCTTTCATCAGCTCGGCGGGCTTTCCGCTCTGGCCGAAGAGGTCGTCCACGGCCACTATCTCGACTGGGCAGGGGGTGTGGCGGGCCAGTACTCCGGCGATCAGCTCTCCCAGGCCTCCGGCAATCAGATGCTCCTCGGCTGTCACCACCGCTCCGGTCTTGGCGGCGGAAGCGAGCACAGCCTCAGTATCCAGGGGCTTGATGGTATGTATGTCAATGACTTCTGCGGAGATTTCCTGTCTCTCCAGCTCCTCGGCTGCAAGGAGGGCCTCCCATACCAGGTGGCCGGTGGCGAAGACGGTCACGTCCTTGCCCTCTGTCAGCTTCAGGGCCTTCCCTATCTCGAAGGTCTGGTCCTCAGGGGTGAAATTGGGCACGGAGGGACGGCCGAAGCGGAGATAAACGGGGCCTTCGTAAGAGGCCGCCGCGATGGTCGCGGCCTTGGTCTGATTGTAGTCGCAGGGGTTGATGACGGTCATGCGCGGGAGCATCCTCATCATGCCGATATCCTCCATCACCTGATGGGTGGCGCCGTCCTCTCCGAGGGTGATGCCGGCGTGGGAGGCGGCTATCTTGACATTGGTGCCGGCATAGCAGATGCCCTGGCGGACCTGGTCGTAGACGCGGGAGGTTACGAAGTTGGCGAAGGAGCCGGCGAAGGGAATCCTGCCGCTGAGCGACAGGCCGGCGGCCACGTCTATCATGTCGGCCTCGGCTATGCCGCACTGGAAGAAGCGGTCGGGGTGCTCCTTGGCGAATGTGTTCATCTTCAGCGAGCCGGTGAGGTCAGCGCAGAGCGCGACCACCTTGTCGTTTGTCCTGCCCAGCTCCGTGAGTCCTGCACCGAAGCCCGAGCGTGTGTCCTTGTTTCCTGTATTTATGAATTTTTCCATCGTCATGTACCTTTAATATTAATAATCTCCGAGAGTCTCCCTGACCTGGGCGAGGGCCTTTTCGCAGAGCTCGGGCGAGGGAGCCTTGCCGTGCCATTCGTTGGTGCCCTCCATGAAGTCCACGCCCTTGCCCATGGCGGTGTGGAAGAGGATCATCACGGGTTTGCCGTGACGGGAGAGGGCCTTTGCCTTGGCAAATGCCTCCAGGATGGCCTGCATGTCGTGACCGTCAGCCTGGAGGCACTCCCAGCCGAATGCCCTCCATTTGGCCTCGAGGTCTCCTAGTCCGATGACCGAGTCCACGGTGCCGTCGATCTGCTGGTGGTTCCAGTCGGTCATGGCGATGAGATTGTCCACCTTGTGATGGGCGGCGAACATGGCTGCCTCCCAGATCTGGCCTTCCTCGCTCTCGCCGTCACCGCAGAGAACGTAGACGGTATTGTCCTCGCCGTCGAGCCTCTTGCCGAGAGCGGCGCCGCAGGCTACCGAGAGGCCCTGGCCGAGTGAACCGGAGGGCATGTAGACACCGGGGAGGTTGAAGTCGGTCGAGGGATGTCCCTGCAGTCTGGATCCGAGATGACGGAAAGTGCCGAGCTCGGAGGTGGGGAAGTACCCGGTGCGGGCGAGGATGCTGTAGAGCAGGGGAGACATGTGTCCTGTGGAGAGGATGAACATGTCCTGACCCTTGCCGCTGCGGCTCCAGCCTTCGGGGGAGTGTTTCATTACGTTGAGGTACAGGGCTGTGATGAAGTCAGTGCTGCTCATCGAGCCGCCGGGATGTCCGCACCCGGCCTGGGTGACCATTCTGAGTATGTCCCTGCGGACTTGGGACGCTGTGTCGGTCAGCTTTTGTATGTCAGTCATATCAGTTTGTGTTTATCCCGCTAAGATAGTATATTTGCAGCGATTATCTGAAGAAAATGAAAAATATCCGGAATTTCTGCATTATAGCGCACATAGACCACGGCAAGAGCACCCTGGCGGACCGTCTGCTCGAACACACCCACACCCTTACAGAGAGGGAGATGGAGGACCAGGTGCTGGACTCCATGGACCTCGAGAGGGAGAAGGGCATCACGATCAAGAGCCACGCGATACAGATGGTGTACAACTATAAAGGAGAGAAATACATCCTCAACCTCATCGATACTCCGGGCCACGTGGACTTCTCCTACGAGGTGTCCCGCGCCATAGCCTCCTGCGAGGGAGCGCTCTTGGTGGTGGACGCTACCCAGGGCATACAGGCCCAGACGATATCGAACCTCTACCTGGCCATCAACCATGACCTGGAGATTATCCCGGTGCTGAACAAGATAGACATGGACGCGGCCATGGTGGACGTGGTCAGCGACCAGATTGTGGACCTGATAGGCTGCGACCGCGAGGATATCCTGCTGTGCAGCGCGAAGACAGGCGAAGGCGTGCCGGCCATCCTGGACGCGGTGGTAGAGCGTTTCCCAGCTCCCAAGGGCGACCCCGAGGCTCCGCTCCAGGCCCTGATTTTCGACTCGGTGTTCAACCCCTTCCGGGGTGTGATAGCCTACTTTAAGGTGGTCAACGGCGTGATACGCAAGGGGGACAAGGTGAAGTTCTTCAACACCGGTAAGGAATACGAGGCCGACGAGGTGGGCTATCTCCGGCTGCGGATGTGTCCTACGGACGAGGTGACCACCGGCAACGTGGGCTACATCATCTCCGGCATCAAGACGGCGGTGGAGGTGAAGGTCGGCGATACCATCACTCATGTGGACCGCCCCTGCTCCGAGTCGATAGCCGGTTTCGAGGAGGTCAAGCCCATGCTTTTCGCCGGAGTCTATCCGGTCGAGACCGACGAGTACGAGAATCTCCGCGCCTCCCTCGAGAAGCTCCAGCTCAACGATGCCTCCCTGGTCTTCGAGCCCGAGTCGTCCCTGGCCCTGGGCTTCGGCTTCCGCTGCGGCTTCCTCGGCCTGCTTCATCTGGAGATCATGCAGGAGAGGCTGTACAGGGAGTTCGACATGGACGTGATCACCACCGTGCCGAACGTGTCCTACAAGGTGTACACGACCCAGGGCGAGGTGGTGGACGTGCACAACCCCTCCGGTCTTCCGGCACCTACCCTCATCGACTACATCGAGGAGCCCTACATCCGGGCCCAGATCATATCCAAGAGCGAGTACTTCGGTCAGATCATGAAGCTCTGCCTGGACAAGCGCGGGGTGCTCAAGGGACAGCACTTCCTGACCGCCGACCGCGTGGAGCTCACCTACGACATGCCCCTGGCCGAGATAGTCTTCGACTTCTACGACAAGCTCAAGTCCATATCCCGCGGCTATGCCTCCTTCGACTACCACATCATCGGCTACCAGAAGGCCGATCTGGTCAAGCTGGACATCCTGCTCAACGGCGAGTCGGTCGATGCCCTGTCCTCCCTGATACACCGCGAGCGGGCTTACGACTTCGGCCGCCGCATCTGCGAGAAGCTCAAGGAGCTGATTCCGCGTCAGCAGTTCGAGATAGCGATACAGGCCGCCATAGGAGCTAAGATCATCGCCCGCGAGACCGTCAAGGCAGTGCGCAAGGACGTGCTGGCCAAGTGCTACGGCGGTGACATCACCCGTAAGCGCAAGCTTCTGGAGAAGCAGAAGAAGGGCAAGAAGCGCATGCGGCAGATAGGCAATGTGGAGGTGCCCCAGAGTGCCTTCATGGCTGTACTGAAACTGGATTAGAGGATGAAAGCATTCAGGGCCGTCTTTCTGGCAATATTGTTGAATATACCGGCGCTTTCCTGTATCAGTGCCGCGAATGACCGTCTCATACAGCAGGACAGCCTGTTCGTGCAGCGCTGGACGCAGTACAGTCAGGCAGGACAGTATGATTCCGTAATTTTGTCTGCCAGACCTGTCCTGGACTCGGCCGTCAGGGACGGGGATCGTGGAACCGCACTGATGTCATCGGTCATGATCGCGCAGGCCTATCTGTTTACGGAGAGGTCTGACTCCGCCGGCTACTGGATAGAAAGGATTGAGCGGATGGGAGTGGAGGACGGCAGCCTGTCGGTGAAATCCGTATTTTATAACGTCAAGGCCATATATGCCGTAAAGTTCAAGCTGGATTATTCAGAAGCGCTCAAATATTTTCTCCGCGGTTATGAGACGGCGACCGCCCTGGGCAATCAGGATTACCGCGTCACTCTTCTCACCAATATCGCCAATGTATTTTATCTCCGTTACGATGAGGACGGGATGCGGTATGCTGTGGAGGCTCTGGCCATCTCTGATTCATGCCGGGTGTCGGAATTCTCGAAATGCCTGTCATATCTGGCTGCATCGCAGATGTCCTACATGGGGAGAGACTACGGGAACTCTAAAATTTATCTCGAACGTGCGGATTCATTGGTCAGGCGCGGAGGCTATAGGTCGCTTATATCTTCTGTGGAGCTGCTGTACGGAGACTTGTGTTCGGTCGACGGTCATTATGAGCAGGCGGAGGAACATTACCGTGTGGCATTGGATCATTCCTACAATACCGAGCCCGGAACGATATCGAGGATATACCTTAATTACGGGAAATGCTGTGAGATTATGGGCAAAGCGGACTATGCTGTCAGTCTGTACGAGCAGGGACTGGAGGTCTCCCGCGGTCACGGCAATATGGAGTTCCGCCGGGAGCTTCTTCAGAGGATTACTGACATATATTCGGAGAAGGAGGGCTCTCCTGAGCGGTTCCGGTACTATTACGGTCAGTTGCGGGAGAGTCTTGATACGATTGCCGGAAGAGAACGGGAATTCAATTCTCTGCTTCTGTCGAACCAGCAGATGCAGCATGAACTGGAGATGAGGGCTAACGAGCTGGAGCTGATGGAGGCGCGCCGCAGAAATATGCTGTGGGGGTTCATTTCCCTGATGGCCCTGCTTCTGGTCGCATCTTTCTTCTTTCTCTGGCGGAGGCAGAAACATATGTACAGGGTGCTCGTTGACCAGTATGCGCATCATGCCCAGCAGATGGAAATGCTGCATGCCGGCAATTCTCCGGAAGAGGAAAAGGATGCGGCTGAAAAGCAGCTTTTCCGCAGGGTGGAGACACTCATGTCCAGGGACAAGATATTCTGCCAGAAGGACCTCACCCTGGACCGCCTGGCGGAGATGACGGACAGCAACCGCACGTATGTCTCCAAGGCCATCAACCGTTGCGCAGGTCAGTCATTCTCATCCTATCTCAACATGTACCGGATAGCGGAAGCAGTGAGACTCATATCCAGACTGGATGAGGAAATGCCTCTCAAACAGGTTGCGGATGAAGTAGGCTATGTCTCCATGAGTGTTTTTTACAATGCCTTCTGCAAGGAGACCGGTCTGCCCCCAGGACGTTACCGCAAGGAATTGCAGAACCGTAAAACTGTTCCTGATTCTTGATTT